>BNJT01000325.1_pt1 | contig 218801 bp, 373 predicted proteins | sample 8540491 | NCBI WGS metagenome assembly BNJT01 (sample SAMD00202455, study PRJDB9452) | human saliva metagenome | host: Homo sapiens
TGCTTGGTGACAGCATCATGGAGTTAAAAAAAGAGTAAAACCTTAATATGGGTTTTTACTCTTTTTTGTATTATTTATATTGATAAATTTTCTCACCGTCTTTTTTTCTGCAAGAATATCAAAAATTAAAGTCTGACAGATCGGCTTTTTAGTACCGCTCTTTCCTCTTTATTCTTCCATTCCATAAAAAGCTTACTTCCGCTACATTTCATACTAAATTCACTCTCATTTGAAAATGCAGGAAATGTATGGCGAAATCTAATCATTTCAAGCTGCTTTTTGTACTATTTCGGTTTGTAAGCCTTCTTCCATCTCTTTAGCAGTCAGGTTTGTACGGTTAATTTCCTTATGTCCTCCGGCTCCTGCTCTCTTTACTGCTTCGTGATCATTCTTTCCTGCAAAAGATCTAAATACCACACTTGTGGCTTTCCGGGCATAAAGATTTGAATAGCTCTTGCAAGGAGCATTCTCTTATCCTCTTCACCCAGTGCACTGTAGTAAGTTGCATTTACCTGATAATATACATTCTTTTGACCATGCAAATCCTTTACATATCCACCTCGCTTTACCACGGTATCTATAACAGACTGAATTCTTTCCTCACTGATAAGTCCCTTTAAATCAAGTAGAGGTATACCGTCATGACAGCCAAGCATATTTACTACCTGTATATTCTTTTCTACAAGCTCATCAGCCCATTTTTTTAAGACTTCTCCTGATTGCTGTTCAAAGGCATCTATAATAAGTCCGGGAAGGAAGAAATCATAAGTCATATATCCCTTATTTGCAATCTTCTCATAGATTTTTTCCTCATAGCTTGTGTGAATCTCAGGTAGTAGTCTTACATTGTATTTATCAGCCAATTCCCTCACCTTTGTAAGTACATCCCAAGTGGCAGGCTCATTTAAGAAATTCTTCTCACCTACTTCCTTTGGAGCATAGGCAAAAGCATCCAGTCTTACTATCTTTGCACCATAATCTGCCAATGTCTTTAAAGTATTATCATAAAACTCCCAAACAAGAGGTGATTTGATATTAAGATCCATCTGTCCGAGATATTTTTCTCTCAGACTCAAGTCTTTCATAAAGTGCTTCCTTTTGTTTATCGCTAAGTTTGTCTGTATATATATTTGTCTCTTTTTAAAAATCTCTGCAGGTGATCTGCCTTCTGTAAGTCCTGTATTTAACAGATTTGCAAGTCCTTCTGCAATACTATACTGTACTCCTGTAATATTTCTGATATCTATAGCATCTAAAGCCGGATATCTTACTTCCTGATAAAAGGTATTCCAGTACGGCACTTCCTTTCCGTCAGGAAATCTAACCATCAGTATAGGAAGTCCGGGTTTTCTAAAAACATATCCTTTATAAGCTCAGGTTTTTGGCTGTATATAGCCTTCCTCTGTCATTTCTCCACATCCGCCCAAAAATTTATTCCAATCAATGAAAAAAATCTCTGTACTTTTGACTTCTCACCGTTTTTTATAATATCCTGAAACGGTTTGGAAAGTACAGAGGCATGATTTAGTATAAAATCAAGCTTTAAATCAACTCCGAGTTCATCAAGCTTTTCCAAATCCTCTCTTTTGGCAAGCATTTCATTTAAGGAGTAGTCAATAACCGAAAAATCCTCTGTCAAGATCTGTATGAAAAAGGCTTGGGAGTATGTAAAATGATGAAAAATACATCCTTCAATTCTTTTTTACTGAGGAAATTTGCAATATCCCCAAGATTTCCACCAAGACTGTCAGGGTAGGCATTTAGCATAGGCCCGTTATCATTTCTTTTCATATTCACCTCACTACATTCCCATAGACTTGCAATACTCAGGGTAAGTTAATCTCTCACCGTTTTTAGCAATTATTATCTTTGCCTTATGTGCCTGATTCTTTAGCATTTCCTGCTCGATCTCAAGTACCATTGTAGTAAAAGGACTGTCTATTTCACCGTCACGATTTCTTAACAGTCTGTATTCCAAAGTTTCCTGTGGTGTGCTGTGTAAAAGTATCGGAATATCCACTCCCTTATAATAATCACTGTTTCCATGCGTCCATTCAATCATAAGAACACCCACGTCTTTGAAATCGATCTCATCATACCAAAGCTGTGTGTTGGTTCTTCCCATTCTCTTTAACCATATTTTATCCGCACCGGACTTAAACTTATTCAAAATATCTTCAAGCTCTTTAAATGCAAGCTCATTTTCGGTTCCAAGATAACCTTCAAGCGCTTTATGCCCACCATTTATATAGGATTCATACCAGGGATATTTTTTGATATTTTCAAGGTCTGCATCCTCACCTTCTACCTGTAATCCATGAATTATATCAAAGCGTTCTTTGGTGTACTCACCGTCCTTTAGCATTTCCTTTAGAGCACCCTCTCTAAAGAGATGTAATCTCTCTGCATCATTGTACTCGGAATCCTATGCGGATAATTATCTCCTGAGAGTGTGTAGCTTCCAAGCCCTATTTCCTTTAGATAATATGACAGTACTGCAGCTATTCCGGATTTTTCCTACTCCTGAGCCTCCGCATACAGCCACTACTATCTTTTGGCTACCATTTTCTTTCTTTACTTTTTCAATCTCTTCAAGCAGATCAGGAAATATCCTGTTTGCTCTGTCAATATGATACTCACTTATAACGACCTTATCTCCCGGCATATCACCCTGTGGAATCTGCTCAGGAAGTACCGTGGCTTCCAATTTTTTTAAATTCTTGCATAAGCATTCACCTCATATAATAAGTTGTGCTTATTTACAGGATTTTCATCAATATATCCAAAAAACAAGCACTCCATATGAAAACTGTTTCATATGGAGTGTAACATAATATTGATTGATTTTCTATGTATTTATTTTACCTGTCTGTATACTTTTTTTAAATTCTGCAACGCTTATACTGCTCTCTTTGCTGCATCCGAAATGTTTAAAATTCCGTCCTTTACCAGAGAAATAAGGACATTTATAGTACCTTCTTTGATACCCTCTTTAATACCTTCTTCTCTTCCTTTTTGCTATTCCTTTTTCCATTCCCCTTGCTTCTACTCTGTCAAGTACTTCACACATAGTTACATGCTCCTTTCCTTTCACCTCATTTATAGTCTCTTCAAATCTGTAATCATTCGTCATCGCAGACATCAGCATTAAAAAGTTCATCCACATGTTCAATTACTGTATCACCGGCCACATAGTTTTTTTATTTACACGCATCTGATACAAATAGTCCGCCAGTATACGAAAAATCACTTTTTGAACATATCTATCTTTTTTCTCTCAAGATATGCTATTTCAAATAGATTCATTTTTGAAATCATTAACATATGGTTTAATCCTGTCATCTATCTCTAAAAGTTCAAAACAAACTCTTTGGATGATTCCATCTACTATTATACCCGAAATATAGTACTAATGTAATCACAGGATAAATTACTTCTTTGCTGTTCTCCTTTTTGGCCTGCCTGACATACTCCGCTCCATCATATCCAAAGACCCTCAGCGGCATTCTCTTTTTCCGGCTTTGTCTGATTCTCCAATCCGAACATTGATAATTTTATCTTACTGTTATGCCAATATTTTGCAATATCCCTATACTGTGTCCTTATCCTGCCATCCATCTTTTAAAATACTTCCGGCAGTACATCTGTCAGGCTGTCTTCCGTCACCACTTTTTCTCCATTAAATAACAACACATTTATAATATCTGCGAATACATCATCATACCTTTTCAAGTGTCTTTTTGCGTAATATCTTTTTCTTTTGTTGCTCTTCATACGACCTCCATATAATATTACTGATTTGATTTTTATAGAAATTGATTAGATAAAACATAAGATAAAATGAACATAGAAATAAAATAAAAAGTCGTTCACTTGGCTTTTATTTTTATGATGAATATAAATATATTTCAATAACAATATTCTTAAATCGTCCCCTTATCGGGGTTGATTTCTGTAAACTAAGACGACTGTGTCGCTTATAGTCGACAAGAAGTTGAAAAAGGTTTTCCGTCCCCTTATCGGGGTCAGTTTCTGTAAACTCAACCTTGGTCATCTATGAAATTTGGTGGTGGAACAAGTTTCCGTCCCCTTATCGGGGTTATAGTTTCCGTAAACTTGTAGCTACTCCAGTAGCTTTTTATATCTTGAACATCAATGTTTCCGTCCCCTTATCGGGATTAGTTTCTGTAAACAAAGGTTTGTTTGTATGAACCAAGCACATGAATGTTTCCGTCCCCTTATCGGGGTTAACTTCTGTAAACATATTCCTGGCGCTGTTAAAGGTATGGTAAGTGTTCGTTTCCGTCCCCTTATCGGGGTTAACTTCTGTAAACTAACCAGACGGTAAACTCTGCATTATAGCATGCCAATAGTTTCCGTCCCCTTATCGGGGTTAACTTCTGTAAACAAAGCAAAGAGAGGTAGAAACATGAGAACAACATTAAGTTTCCGTCCCCTTATCGGGGTTAACTTCTGTAAACTGAATGGAAAAATCAATGTATCCTATTACATATAAACTACGTTTCCGTCCCCTTATCGGGGTTAACTTCTGTAAACACGTAGAATTAGTAGGAAGTAATGGTAAAATGTATAATAGGTTTCCGTCCCCTTATCGGGGTTAACTTCTGTAAACTCTTTCTATAAGAGTAGTTAAATCAGTTTGTTTTGTTGTTTCCGTCCCCTTATCGGGGTTAACTTCTGTAAACTTAACAACGAAGAAATGATTAACAACGGTTTTTGAAGCGTTTCCGTCCCCCTTATCGGGGGTTAACTTCTGTAAACTAGATATAATTGTATGTGGTAACTCCGACCCTGGTAGTTTCCGTCCCCTTATCAGGGGTTAACTTCTGTAAACTTATAGAGAATTGGAGATATCTGGCTATGTTGAGACAAAGTTTCCGTCCCCTTATCGGGGTTAACTTCTGTAAACATTGTTGTAGAAGTTGTAAAAGACTTCGGAGTATATGTTTCCGTCCCCTTATCGGGGTTAACTTCTGTAAACCTGTTAATCCGTCATACCACTGCATTAGAGTATCATTGTGTTTCCGTCCCCTTATCGGGGTTAACTTCTGTAAACTAATAGCACTTGTTGTACCATCACCAACACTATAATTGTTTCCGTCCCCTTATCGGGGTTAACTTCTAAACCCTACCCTCCAAGCCCTTATAAATCAAGGCTCTCAAGGGGCTTTTAACGTGCCTAAAATTTAACAATCGATTTCAGCTAAAATTATCGTAACTTATGTTACTCTAAGTGCTGTAAACCCTTATTTTACAAGGGCCGTCTCAAAATCGTAATTTTAGAGTATATATACAGTAAACTGTATATATGTAATGTATAAAGGCTACACTATTTTTATCTAAGAGATTTCTTAAGACGTAGTTATTTTACCATACAATAACAATATGGTCAAAATCTATTTTTCGCAGAAAATATCTCTACCTACATAAGTACTAAATATAAACTCAAAAAGAGACCGCCACACCGGCAGTCTCCCTTTTACCTTTATTCTTCATCACTATAAGCATCTGCTTCATTATCAGAACTCTCTTCACCTTCTGAAACCTCTTCAGCATTTTCCATCTCAAGAGCCTTTTCCTCAGACTCAAGTGCTTCCTTTGCATCAGCTATCAGCTCTTCTTTGATATCAAGAAGTGCAGGATCGTCCTCACTTAAGATAATCTCATCATCATCTCCGATGAATTCGTCTGTATTCAGAGTTACACTTCTGTATCTCTTCATACCTGTACCTGCAGGTATAAGCTTACCTATAAGTACATTCTCCTTAAGTCCCTATAAGGTGATCCACCTTACCGTTGATAGCGGCTTCTGTAAGAACCTTTGTAGTCTCCTGGAATGATGCCGCTGAAAGGAATGAGTCAGTAGCAAGAGATGCCTTTGTAATACCAAGCATTACCTGCTTACCTTCTGCAGGAGTCTTTCCTTCTGCAATAAGTTTTTCATTCATATCATTGTAATCCAGAACATCCATAGAATTTCCCGGAAGTACATCTGCATCATTGTTTTCTTCTATTCTTACCTTCTTAAGCATCTGACGAACGATAACCTCTATATGCTTATCGTTGATTTCAACACCCTGAAGTCTGTATACTCTTTGAACTTCACGAAGCATGTAATCCTGAACCGCACGAACACCTTTTATCTTAAGGATATCATGTGGGTTTACACTACCTTCTGTAAGCTCGTCACCGGCCTCCAAAACATCTCCGTTTTGTACCTTTATTCTTGAGCCGTATGGAATCAAATATGTCTTTGACTCGCCTGTTTCATTGTTTGTAACAATGATCTCACGCTTTTTCTTGGTATCCTTAAGTTCTACAACACCGCCAAACTCTGTGATGATTGCAAGACCCTTAGGTTTTCTTGCCTCGAAAAGCTCCTCGACTCTGGGAAGACCTTGTGTGATATCTCCACCGGCAACACCTCCGGTATGGAAAGTACGCATAGTAAGCTGTGTACCCGGCTCACCGATAGACTGAGCAGCTATAATACCTACTGCCTCACCTACCTGTACAGCCTGGCCTGTAGCCATGTTTGCACCATAGCACTTAGCACAGATACCTGTATGTGATTTACATGAAAGTATGGTTCTTATCTTTACGCTGTCTCTTCCAAGCTTCTCAAGTACCTTCATTACTGCAGCGGCTCTCTTTGGAGTACACATATGATTTGCCTTAACTACCACTTCTCCTGTATCAGGATCTGTTATAGTCTCTGCAATATATCTTCCTGTGATTCTCTCCTCAAGACTCTCAATAACTTCCTTACCGTCTGAGAAAGCTTTGATTTCCATAAACGGAATTTCCTTGCCTTCACAGCAGTCTGTTTCACGAACTATTAAGTCCTGTGAAACGTCTACAAGTCTTCTTGTAAGGTATCCTGAATCCGCTGTACGAAGAGCTGTATCCGAAAGTCCTTTTTCGCACCGTGAGCTGAGATAAAGTACTCCAAAACGTCAAGACCCTCTCTAAAGTTTGACTTTATAGGAAGCTCGATAGTATGACCTGTTGTATCCGCCATAAGACCACGCATACCTGCAAGCTGCTTTTATCTGCTTATCGGAACCCTCTCGCTCCCTGAGTCAGCCATCATAAAGATGTTGTTGTATGCATCAAGTCCGTCAAGCAGGTCTCTGGTAAGCTGCTTATCTGTCATATCCCAGGTCTTTATAACTTCCTTGTATCTCTCTTCTTCTGTAATAAATCCACGGGCATAGTTCTTTGCTATTTTATCAACTGTAGCCTGTGCATTCTTTATAAGTTCTCCCTTACTCTCAGGTACTGTCATATCTGAAATAGAAACAGTCATAGATGCAATAGTTGAGAACTTGTATCCGATTGCCTTTATATCATCCAGCACTTCCGCTGTTCTTGAAAGTCCGTGTACATTGATAACCTTTTCAAGGATCTGCTTACACTGCTTTTTCTTTACAAGGAAATCAATCTCCGGCTTTAACTCATTTCCCGGAATGCTTCTGTCAACAAAGCCAAGATCCTGAGGTATTATCTCATTAAATAAAAGTCTACCTACTGTAGATTCTACAGTTTCCGATAAAACTTCTCCGTTTTCAAGTTTTTTGCTTATTCTAACCTTTATCTTTGAATGCAATGTAACGACCTTGTTGTCATATGCAAGTATCGCCTCATTTACACTCTTAAAGAACTTACCTTCGCCCTTTGCTCCGGGTCTTTCCTGTGTCAGATAATAGATTCCCAGAACCATATCCTGTGAAGGAACGGCAACAGGTCCACCGTCTGAAGGCTTAAGGAGGTTGTTTGGTGAGAGCAATAGGAATCTACACTCTGCCTGAGCCTCAACTGAAAGCGGCAAATGGACAGCCATCTGGTCACCGTCAAAGTCGGCGTTAAACGCAGTACATACAAGCGGATGAAGCTTGATAGCCTTACCCTCTACAAGTACAGGCTCAAATGCCTGAATACCGAGTCTGTGAAGTGTAGGTGCTCTGTTAAGCATTACAGGATGCTCTTTGATAACTTCCTCAAGGATATCCCATACATCATTTTGCATTCTCTCTACCATTTTCTTGGCAGATTTTATATTGTGAGCTGTTCCCTTTTCTACAAGTTCTTTCATTACGAAAGGCTTGAAGAGCTCTATAGCCATCTCCTTTGGAAGACCGCACTGATAAATCTTAAGCTCAGGTCCTACTACGATAACCGATCTTCCCGAATAGTCAACACGCTTTCCAAGAAGGTTCTGACGGAAACGTCCCTGCTTACCCTTTAACATATCTGAAAGTGACTTAAGTGCTCTGTTTCCCGGGCCTGTAACAGGTCTTCCTCTTCTACCGTTATCTATAAGAGCATCTACAGCTTCCTGTAACATTCTCTTCTCATTTCTGATAATGATATCAGGAGCACCAAGCTCTAAAAGTCTTGCCAAACGGTTGTTTCTGTTTATAATTCTTCTGTAAAGATCATTCAAATCACTGGTAGCGAATCTACCACCGTCAAGCTGTACCATAGGTCTGATATCAGGCGGTATAACAGGTACATTTGTGAGTATCATCCACTCGGGCTTATTTCCCTGAACTCTGAAAGCTCTCTACTACATCAAGTCTCTTGATGATCTTTTGCTCTCTTTTGTCCTGTAGCATCTACCAATGCTTCTTTTAATTCTACCGACTCTTTTTCAAGGTCAATATTGCTTAATATTTCTAAAATGCTCTCTGCACCCATACCTGCTCTAAATGAACCATATCCATAGGTGTCGATTGCATCTCTATACTCTCTTTCTGAAAGCACCTGCTTATAGTTGAGGGCTGTGTCACCACCATCCAATACTATATATGATGCAAAGTACAATACTTTCTCCAAGATACGTGGTGCAATATCCATGATAAGACCCATTCTTGAAGGAATTCCCTTAAAATACCATATATGAGATACAGGTGCGGCCAGTTTGATATGACCCATGCGCTCTCTGCGCACACTGGCCTTTGTTACCTCTACTCCACATCTGTCACAGACAGTGCCCTTGTAGCGGATTTTCTTATATTTACCACAGTGACATTCCCAGTCCTTACTTGGTCCGAATATTCTTTCACAGAAAAGACCGTCTCTCTCAGGCTTTAATGTCCTGTAGTTGATAGTCTCAGGCTTTGTAACCTCACCATGAGACCATTGCAGTATTTTTTCAGGAGAAGCCAAACCAATCTTAATTGCATCAAAAGAAATTGGCTGATAAGCATCATTGTTTTCAGGCATAAAATTTGCTCCCTTCTATATAAAACGATAAATCGACTTCATTGATTTTATGCAGATGCCCTTAGGGCATCTGCTGTATAAGTATTCACTCCACTTTCAGATTATTCTTCGAAATTATCTGTGTCATCAAATGAATCTTCGTTATAGGAGGAATCATCCCCCGAATCTATGTCACCATCATAGTCAACATCAGCACTCTGCATGTCAGCCGCATCTTCCGAAACAGATACAAACTCCCCATCCTTTACTTCCTGCTCACTATAACCTGCAGATTTGAAATCTTCCCTTCCATGGTGTCTGCTCTCACCCTCTATAATAGAGTGAATGCTAAGATCTGCATATTCTGTATTCTCTTTAAGTTCCACTTCTCTTCCGTCTTCTCCGAGTACACTTATATCAAGTCCCAAAGACTGGAGCTCTTTTAAAAGTACCTTGAATGACTCAGGTATACCTGCATCAGGTATATTTTCACCCTTGATAACTGCCTCATATGTCTTCACACGTCCTGTAACATCGTCAGATTTTACAGTCAGGATCTCCTGCAATGTGTATGACGCACCATAAGCCTCAAGAGCCCAAACCTCCATCTCTCCGAATCTCTGTCCACCAAACTGTGCTTTACCGCCAAGTGGCTGCTGAGTAACAAGTGAGTATGGTCCGGTTGATCTTGCATGGATCTTATCATCTACCATGTGGTGGAGTTTCAAATAATGCATGTGACCTATTGTAACCGGGCTGTCAAAGTACTCTCCTGTTCTACCGTCACGAAGTCTTACCTTACCGTCTCTTGAAAGAGGAACTCCTTCCCAAAGTTTTCTGTTCTCAAGATGTGAACCGAGGTATTCTACAACTCCCGGATCGAGCACATCTTTATATTTATTCTCGAAGTCATCCCAATCACCGTTTACATAGTCATTTGCAACTTCAAGCATATCCATGATGTCATTCTCGTTTGCACCGTCAAAAACAGGGGTAGCCACATTAAAAGCCAAGCGCCTTTGCAGCAAGTGAGAGGTGAATCTCAAGTACCTGTCCGATGTTCATACGTGAAGGCACACCAAGAGGGTTAAGCACGATATCAAGCGGTCTGCCGTTTGGAAGGAAAGGCATATCTTCCACAGGTAATACTCTGGAAACAACACCCTTGTTACCGTGACGACCCGCCATCTTATCACCTACAGAGATCTTTCTCTTTTGTGCTATATAAATTCTTACATTCTGTGTAACACCCGGAGCCAATTCATCTCCGGCTTCTCTTGTAAATACTTTCGCATCAACAACCACACCATAAGCACCATGTGGTACCTTAAGTGAAGTATCTCTTACCTCTCTTGCCTTCTCACCGAAGATTGCACGAAGAAGTCTTTCTTCTGCTGTAAGCTCTGTCTCTCCCTTCGGAGTAACCTTTCCTACAAGTATATCACCGGCTCTTACTTCCGCACCGATTCTGATAATACCTCTCTCATCAAGATCTTTAAGAGCATCATCACCGACTCCCGGTACATCTCTTGTAATCTCTTCAGGTCCGAGCTTAGTCTCTCTTGCCGCACATTCATATTCCTCGATATGAATAGATGTATATACATCATATTCTACAAGTCTCTCACTAAGGAGTACGGCATCCTCGTAATTGTATCCTTCCCATGTCATGAAACCGATAAGCGGATTCTTTCCAAGGGCTATCTCTCCATTATATGTAGAAGCACCGTCTGCAATAACCTCACCGGCATTTACATGGTTGCCCTTAAATACTATCGGCTTTTGATTATATGAGTTTGACTGGTTACTTCTTGCAAACTTAATAAGCTTTGTAAGTATCAAGTACCGCATCATCATCTCTTTTAATAACAATCTTATCTGATGAACACTCAATTACTGTTCCCGAATTCTTAGCAACAACACAAACACCCGAGTCTACTGCAGCCTTGGTCTCCATACCTGTACCTACTACAGGTGCATCGGTGATCATAAGAGGCACTGCCTGTCTCTGCATGTTTGAACCCATCAGCGCACGGTTAGCATCATCGTTCTCAAGGAAAGGAATCATACTTTTGTAGCTACCGAGAATACCATTCTCGGTGATACGTCCATCAAATCTATATTTTTTCTTCTTAAACTCTGAAGTCTCATCACGGTAACGTCCTGAAACATTGTTATTTACAAAGTGTCCGTCAGCATCAAGCGGTTCATTCGCCTGCGCTACTGTGAAATTATCCTCTTCATCAGCTGTAAGATATACTACTTCTTCTGTAACTATCGGATTTTCAGGATCCTGTGACTTATCCACAACACGATAAGGCGCCTCTACAAATCCGTACTCATTTACTCTGGCAAAGCTTGCAAGTGAGTTGATAAGTCCGATATTAGGTCCTTCAGGTGTCTCTGATAGGGCACATTCTGCCATAGTGAGTATAGTGAACGTCTCGAACCTCGAATCCGGCTCTTTCTCTTGAAAGACCTCCCGGTCCCAAAGCTGAAAGTCTTCTCTTATGTGTAAGCTCTGAAAGAGGGTTATTTTGATCCATAAACTGGCTCAGCTGTGAACTTCCGAAGAACTCCTTAACAGCGGCAGTTACAGGCTTAATATTTATAAGTGATTGAGGTGTAATAGACTCAATGTCCTGAGTGGTCATTCTCTCTCTTACAACTCTCTCCATTCTTGTAAGACCGATACGATATTGGTTTTTGTAACAACTCTCCTACCGCTCTTATTCTTCTGTTTCCTAAGTGGTCGATATCATCTCTGCTTCCGATATGCTCTTCTATATGCATATTGTAGTTTACCGTAGCGAAGATATCCTCTCTGGTGATGTGCTTGGGAATAAGCTCATTGATATTCTTCTCAATAGCCTTTATAAGCTCTTCACCCTCGTTTTCCTCAATCAACTTCTTAAGCACAGGATAATACACCTGCTCTGTAACTCCGATAGATTTAGGGTCTGTAAGTTCAGGTACATAGCTTTCGATATCTACCATCATATTTGAGAGAACTTTTACTTCGCGCTCTACCCCTTTATCCATACGGCAGGAATAGCTGCATTCTGTATTTCTGTTGCAGTCTTAGCATCAACTACAGTATCTGCCTGTGCCAATACCTCACCTGTATTCTCATCCACTACATCTCTTGCGAGAGTATGTCCCTTTATTCTGTTCTTGAAATGGAGTTTCTTGTTGAATTTGTATCTTCCTACCTTTGCTAAATCATATCTTCTGGCATCGAAGAACATTGCTCTAAGTAAACTTTCAGCACTGTCTACTGAAAGCGGCTCACCCGGTCTGATTTTTCTTGTATAATTCAAGCAAACCGTCCTGGTAGTTTTCAGACGGATCTTTTGCAAAAACTCGCCATAATCTTTGGTTCTTCGCCAAACATATCTATGATCTGAGTATTTGTTCCTAGACCGAAAGCACGCAAAAGCACTGTGATAGGAACTTTTCTTGTTCTATCCACTCTTGCATAAAAGATATCATTAGAATCTGTTTCGTATTCAAGCCATGCACCTCTGTTAGGTATGACCTGAGACATAAATAGCTCTTTTACCTATTTTTATCATGATCTATTGTATAATAAATACCCGTGAACGGACCAACTGGCTGACTATAACCTCTCTGCACCATTTATTACAAATGATCCGGTATCTGTCATCAGTGGTAAATCTCCTAAAAAGATTTCATGCTCGTTTATCTCATCCTTATCCTTATTGGTAAGTCTGATTTTTCACCTTTAACGGAGCTGCGTATGTTGTATCTCTATCCTTACACTCTTCTATGGAATATTTAACTTCATCTCTTGCCAATTTAAAGTTGACAAAAATCGAGGCTAAAATGTCCTGCAAAAATCTTCTATAGGAAATATATCCCTAAAAACTTCTTTTTAGGCCTGCATCCAGGAACCATTGATATGAGTCTTTTTGTATCTCTATCAGGTTTGGCATTTCCAGAACTTCTTTTTTTGTGTTTGGAAACTCATCCTCATGCTCTTTCCGGAAGTTATCGGATGCATCTTGTTTCTATCCATTGACGTTTCACTCCCTGTATATTTTTTTATTCTATGATTTTAGATTTTTTTCTATGCTATAATCAGAACAATCTAATCATTTTGTTTAGCCATTTGGCAAGTTACATTGGACATTTTCACATCCAAACACCTCTAAAAGGGCATAAAAATCCCTACAATAGTGCAACTTTCATCTTACAAAAATAAAGTCAAGCTGTCAATACGGAACATATGTTCATTTATTCTCAAAATTTTCTTTTCCCCATACATAAAAAGCCCCTTCTAAAGTGATAAGTGCTTTTTACTAATCTACCCTAAAAAGGAGGCATATTCAATCAAATATAATATTTAATTTTTATCGTATTACTGCATTTGAAGATGTAGCAGTTTCTACTGCACTTAAGTCTCTTCTTGTCCTTCTGTTTCCTGAAGCGGAAGCATTTTCAGCTATCTCTACATTAAATCTGATAGTTTCAAAGTTCTGGAACTTATTACCACTTCATTACTTGCCTGATTAAATCCGTTAAGTGAAAGGTCTATAAACTGAGTATACCCGTAAGCCATATTTGATGAAAGCTTATATGTATTGGCCTTTGCAATATTATATCCCTTATTGTAAGTAACGCCGTTTACGGTTACGGTTGCATTGCCTGAATTTATCAACTCTGTGAACTTTTTAAGCACTACTCTATCCGTATTATCAAATGTTAATCTTACAAAACTATCAAAGCCTGTCTTAATCTCTGAACCTGTAACAGCCGGTGTAGCTATCTGTGAAGATGTAGTATAGACTAAATCATCCATACCTTCTCCCTTAAATACAAGTTTGTCTGCAAATCCCTTTATCTTTCTTGATTTTTATGTAGATTACATTATTACTGTCTCACGGCAAAGACATCTCTACCAAGCATAGTTATAGGTGTTGTAGCTTCTTCAACCTTTACACCGTTTACTTCTACAGCATTAAGCTTCTCAATAAACTCATTAATCTTTGCAGTATCACCCTTTAGTGTAACGGCATATACATCGGCATTATTATACTTTACAGACTCTACCTTCTCTATCTCCACAGGATTTACCACAGGAGCGGGAGTAGGAACTACCGGTGCCGGTGCAACGCTTTCCGCAATGCTTCCGTCAGCATTCATTGTAAATGTAAGATCCTTATATCCATCCGCCTTTACAACAAAATCAAACTTATTATCTGTAAAACTGCTTGCCTTTACAGATAACTGACTTATTTTACCGCCATAAGTTGAATCATTTTGCACCTTAAATTCTTTTATATTTCCAAATCCGAAACCGATAATACCCGCTTTAGTATAATCCTCACCGTTTACATTGACACTTGTAACCGCTTTAAGATATTTCTCAAGGTCGGATTCATTCATGCCATCGAATTTCACTGTAAGCATATTGTAGAATATCGAATTCGACTTTTTGCCTGTCTTTGCCTTAGGTGCATCCTTGCCCTCTTCCACTGCAGGTGGGGTTACAGGGGTACCGGAGCAACAGTCTCCACTTTTTTTGTACTATATTTACCTTAATAGATTTTACAGGGTAATTCTTATCGCTTGACTGAAGGTAGATAGTATATTCACCCGCATTTTTGAACAATCCGCCGCGAAGTGTAACTTTTCCGTCCGCAACAGTATAAACTGAATTTGAAGTATAACCGCCTGCAGATGCGGATATTACATTTCTCAGTGTAGAGTCTGGATTTTGAATCTGTACGCTGCCAAGCTTACTGAGGAAATCGCCCTTCTTGGCATCATCATCCTTAACAGCCTTTATAACTATTTCTGAATCCGTTTCATGCTTTTCACTTACATCACTAAGTTCCACTTCTTCCAAAGTATCTGTGATTGTAAGGTCAAGTTCTATCTTCTCAAAGCCTATAGAATTAAGAGCAAGTTTATGTCTTCCTACAATAGGCGCAAGATACTTGTTGAATGCACTCTTATACAGTGTAATACTCTTATAATCTGCACTTACTTCATACTGCTTCAAATACTTATCGCCTCTAAGAGGTGATGATCCGTCAAGTATAACAGACTCAAGATTCTTTAAGAAATCCGCATTGTCTGTAGTTATTGTAAAGCTGTCCGCATTTGCCTGTATGAGACCTTCAAATGTAGGTGCCGCTTCTCCTACAAGATTACCGTAACGATAAATAGTACCAAGCCTACCGTTTTTCAAGTACATTCTTTACATTTCCGACAATATTTCTTGTAGTTGCATTCTCAGACTTGATATAGTCCTCAAATGTAAGAACCTTTCCTTCAAGTTTTGCATCCTTATATGCATCCACAAAGTTGTTAAGAAGGTATAATTTACTCTTATCTTCTCCAACAATCGCCTCAGGTGACTGCTCAAACCACCAGTTCATTACAGCATCGGATTGCTTAGTTCTAAGTCCGATTTCGTTCAAAAATCATTGCATTAGTAAGCAGATCATAATCATACATAAGGTATGAATTTATCTTCATGCTTCCGCTTGCTCTCGATGTAGCATCAGACTTACCGCCTGTCTTACCTGTCTTACCTGTAGCACCTGATACGGAATCAGCCTTCTTTCCTGAGCTTGAAGAAGATGAAGAACTTCCTCCGCCTACAAGAACCTTTTGTAATCGTTGAAGATTCTCTGTTTCCTGCATGAGTTTTTACTTACTGTAGGCGCTGATATCGCATCCACAGTCTTAGACTCATCACTAACAGGTGTTGTTACTACAGATGAACCGTCACTATTTAATACTTCAAACTTCTTTGTAAGAGTCTTGTATCCCTTTGTATAAATTGTAGCTGTATAAACTCCGGCTACATCTGTATACACCTTACCTGAAGTACTGTCTGTTCCTGTAATCTGTACTATTTCAGAAATATTATGCCATCCTGAAATCTTCGGCAATTCAATAACACTACCGTCAGGTTTTGTAAGTGTTACTCTGTACATTACCACACCTACATCATTTCCGAAGCTCTGATTGTTTTTAGGATCCACTATCTTAAATCTGATATTTTCTCCAATCTTCGGATTTGGAGTTGTACTGTCACGCATTACCTTAAAGTTTGTACTGCTTACCAATGATATAGGAAGGCTTATTCTTTCATTACTCTTTGTAGAGCCTATACTTACATAGTAATCGCCTCTGCTTCTGGCATTGTTTTGAGGAAGAGGAATATTTATAACTCCCACCTTTGCATACTTTGTCTCTACAGACTTATTGTATATAAGATTTGAGTTTATAATATTGTGTTCTTCGCTAAGAAGCTTTAATATTATTAAGTCCTTCAAACCACTTCTCCTGCTCCTCATTTTCAAGCTGAAGCTTTATCTTTATGCTACCTGTTCCCCAAATTGTCTATCTCTGTTACAGGGATATAGTATTGTGAAGGAACCGCAGCTGCTGCTGAATCTACCTTCTTTGACTGTAATGTAAATGTAGTCTTTGAAGCATTCTTTCTTACCTTGCCGGCATCATCATATGTCTCAAGGTAGTAGTCAAACTTTGTAATAGGACCGTTTGATAACACATACTTAGGTGCCTTTACATCAGTCTTTGTTATATTCTTTCTCTCTCCGCCTGCAAGTGTGATGTCCTGAGTATCATTATCAGCCTTTTTTTACAATCTGTAACGCTGAAGGACTTAATACACTTGAAAGCTCACTTCACTACATGACCGTCATCATCTACTTTGGTCATGTTTTGAAGTAACATCTACTCCGTCTACTAATACTTTATAATCATCAATAGTTCCATATTTGAATGCAACTACAACATACTCTCCGAAATCTGTATTTACATTTTTTTGTATAATTTATATATGCAAATTTATCATTATTTGTTTCTTCAGTAGTTGCTGTTCCATTGTTTTTCTGTATTACCCGCGTTATTTGACCCCCACTGTTTGAGGTATTTCCTGCATTGTTTGCAACTTCACTACCTGTGTTGTTCCCTGTAGTTCCTGCGTTTTCATTATTTGAAGTTGCGTTATTGCCTGTGTTATTTTTCTGTGCCTGCCACATTATTATTTGCAGTATTGTTTTCTACTGTATTGGCATTGTGCTCTACATCACCTAAAGAATATCCTCTATTCCCTGAATTTGTATCTGTACCTGCGTTTTGATTTTGTGATACGATTGTTGAAGCGCTGTTGTTTTCTGCGGTATTTCCACCTACAGATGCTGCATTTGAACCGTTTCCGCCTCTTGAACCGCCTCTACCGTTTCCGCCTCTTGAGCTTCCGCCGCCTGAGCCGCCTCTTGAACCGCCACCTGAGCCGCCCTTAGAACTTGTTGTGCTCTTTTTTGCAGCTGACTGATTTGCATTATTTCCCGACGCACCTGCTGTAGAAGAAAGTCCTTTGCCCTGTGAGAATACAACTTTTCCGTCTTTTTCCCATTTACCGTCGGCATTAACCTTGTAACCGTCAGGAGTTGTAGTATTTACAAGAAGTTTACCCTGATCAGGTCCGCTTTGAGGATTGAAATAATAGCAATACCCGTCAATCCAATTCCACCCTGTAAGCATTATACCCTCGGCAGCTCCCTTGGCTGTATTTAGGAAATACCAATGTCCGGCATTATCCTTCTTCCACCCGGTCTGCATAATCCCAGTTTCAGTATCAAGATAATACCAGCCGCTTGGAGTCTGAGTCCAACCCAAAGCCTTGCTGCCATTATCATTTATATAGTTCCATCCGCTCTGTGTGTTCTTCCATGAACCCGCAAAAGCCGGTGTAATCTGCGTTGCAGCCATCAATATGCTCAATGCTCCAACACCTACATTTAAAAAAATAGCTTCCTTTTCATAAATCTCCTATTACATCCAGTTAGTGGCCACTAACTTACAAACCTAAATAAAGGGAATGTTGCACTACAAAAAAGCACCAGAATCAGAATGTAATAATACGTTTTGACCAAATACTCTTGCAAAACACTTCCCTTGCATTTAAGTTCTATTATATTGTATTCGTTAGCATTTGCTAACGGATGTCATTATACTAAAAGGTTTTATTTATTTCAAGCTGTTTTTTTATGTACTTTTTGTATTTCAAGTACTTTGTTAGATACAATTTATATAAACATTTTTTTGGGTATTTTCAATATACTATTTTTTTAAGTTTTTCACACTTCTATTGATTGAATATTCTCTATTCTCCCGCAAATTCAGTATCAATATTTACATGTATTTTTATACTTAGGAAACTCCTCTTTCAAAAATTCTGTTCACATTTTCTATAACGGTTTCAGATTTGATATCAAAGTCTCTTGTTATATCACAATAAATAGTACTGTCTTTTTCATCTATAACTATTCCATGATAGTTAATGATATGTCTTTCATTTTCTTTATAGTTTTTTGAGTATTGATTTTATCTTTTTATATTTCTCATCATTTACGTCTACAGAGTAAAATCCGAATACAAGAAAAAACATTATATTTATTGTAAATCTTTGTCTGGGCCTCATGCAAAAATAGGATACATCTCACCGATACTTCTGCTATCCTCTATTTCCACATTTATAGATCCCGTATAAAAATCAGGGCCATAGTCATTTAGTATAAGATCGAAGCAATTTATAACACCCTCGGTATTTCTTACAATCTCTTTTATCCCCCTTACCATCTCACCGTCAACTCTTTCACTGAGAATCTTTTTACAGTGTCAGATAACACTTCATAGGCAGTCTTTAAAATAAATATAGAAATAATAACTCGGCAATACCGTCCACAGAAATTTTTTTGTAAACATATATATTAATGTAGATATCAGAGTTACTAAAGACACTATAGCATCATTTTTTGCATCAGCACCTGATGCAATCAATGCACCTGAATTATATTTTTTACCGCTGTTTTCAGTAAAAGTACCAAGAGAAATTTTAGCAACAATTGTGGCAATAATTATTATCGCAGTAACAATACTCGTACTCATCTCTTCTCTGTTAAAAATAGCCTTTATCGAACTGATAAGAGATTGAAAACCGGTAATAAATACGATACCTCCAATCAAAAGACTTGTCAGATACTCCGTTCTTCCATGTCCGAAAGGATGTTGCTTATCAGGCGCCTTACCTGCAAGCTTTGTGCCTATTATCGTAATAAGTGATGATGATGAGTCTGTAATATTATTTAAAGCATCACTTACAAGAGCGATTGATCCTGAAAGTATTCCAAGTACCGCCTTTAGAACTCCCAGTAACAGATTTGTTACTATACCTATTATAGATACACCTATTATCCTTTTTCTTTCTTTTCATTTGCATCCATTTTTAAAATTGGATGAATTTATATTTTCACTCATTTTACCTTGATGTTTACACATCTTCTCCTTCCTGTATTTAAGTTCACATTATACGATAAAAAAAGATTGTATGCAATTATAAAATTGTATACAATCTTTTTATATTGAATTAGGAACAGCCTTTCGGCTTTGGGTTTTTATTTATACATAGTCCACAACATCAATGTATTGCATCAAAAGCTCTTTTTCAGCCTCTATATGCTTTGATAATCTCTGCGCCGCCACTATGGAGAGCCATCTTTGTACATACTGTTTTGCCGTATCCGACTTCTCACAATAAATATCCATGTACATATCGGCAAGCTCTTTATCTGTAAGTGCAAAGAGTAGGTAGGTATTTGCCGCATCTCCGCAGCATTTCCCTGAGTAGCATGAGACCAGTCAATTATTGAAACTTCACCGTCTTCTCCTATAAGCACATTGCTTTGGATTGAAATCGCCATGACATATTTTTGTATGCTTTTTCATTCCGTCAAGCTTTGTCAAAAGATCATATCTCATAGTTGCACTAAGTTCCTTCAAATCATTTATCTGTCTGCTGAATTTTAAATTCATTCTGTTAAGAAGTGGTGATGATTTTTGAATGAATATCAAGCTGTATATCCACAAACATCTCCATATATTTTCTTGTATTTTTCCTTATCAGACTCCATGATTTCTTTTTAAAGTCTTACCGTTTTTTTCTTAAGCATTACTATTGCCCATCCGCCGTCCATTTCTTCTACGGCCAGGACCTTTGGAACATTAAGTCCTGTCTCCTCTATTCTCGCCTGATTAAGTGCCTCATTGAATACATCAGATTTTGGATGTTCACCACTGAATGCTTTAATAATGCAATCATCGGTTTCATATACTTTCTTATGCTGTCTCTCTAAAATAAGCTTTTTATTTGTCAAATCCATAATTTCAACAGATGTATAATACATCAATCTCCTTTCTAAATTAAGTGTACCTTTATCGTGCTTTTTATTATCTGCCGTAATAAGCGTCCATATACAGCTCTTTGATCTCGCTTATAAGCGGATATCTTGGATTTGCCGGAGTACATTGATCATTAAATGCCTGCTCACTCATCTCGTCCAATGTGTCTAAGAAGTATTTTTCCTCTACACCATAAAGTGCTATAGTCTCTTTTACTCCGATGATCTTCTTTAATTCCTCTATTTTATTTATAAAGTTTTCAAATATCTCATCATCATTTTTTTCCTGTTACTCCACAGTATTTAGCAGCCTCTACATATCTTTCTTTTGCCTTAGGATACTCATACTGTGGGAATGTTCCCATCTTTGTAGGTACATCTACAGCATTATATCTCATTACTCTTGTAAGAATAATCGCATTAGCAAGACCATGTGCTATATGGTGGAAGGCACCAAGTTTATGTGCCATTGAATGGTTTATACCAAGGAATGCATTTGCAAAAGCCATACCTGCAAGGCATGAAGCGTCCGCCATCTTCTCTCTTGCAATAGGATCCGCACTTCCGTTCTCATAGGCTGAAGGAAGATAATCAAACACAAGCTTCATCGCTCTTAGTGCAAGTCCGTCTGTATAATCTGTAGCCATTATGGATACATATGCCTCAAGAGCATGTGTAAGTACGTCAATTCCTGATGCGGCTGTAAGTCCCTTTGGCTGATCCATCATATTGTCAACATCCACTATAGCCATATTCGGAAGGATCTCATAGTCGGCTATAGGCCATTTTATTCCTGTATCCTTATCTGTAATGATAGCAAAAGGAGTAACCTCGCTACCTGTACCTGATGATGTAGGTACTGCAACAAAATATGCCTTCTCACCCATCTTAGGGAATTTATATACTCTCTTTCTGATATCCATAAAGTCCATGGCCATATCTTCAAAGTTAACTTCCGGATGCTCATACATAACCCACATTATCTTTGCGGCATCCATAGCCGAACCGCCACCGAGTGCAATAATTACATCAGGCTCAAAAGAAGCCATTGCCTTTACACCCTCTCTTGCACACTGAAGTGTAGGATCCGGTGTTACATCATAGAAGCATGTATGTCTTATACCCATCTCATCAAGCTTCTTTGTAATAACTTCTGTATACCCGTTCTTGTAAAGGAATGTATCTGTTACGATAAATGCTTTCTTCTTATGCATTACATTTCCAAGCTCATCAAGCGCTACAGGCAGACAACCTCTCTTGAAGTAAACCTTTTCAGGAGTTCTAAGCCACAACATGTTCTCTCTCCTTTGTGCTACAGTTTTTTTATATTAATAAGATGCTTCACACCTACATTCTCTGAAACAGAGTTTCCGCCCCATGAACCACAAACCTCAAAGTAAGTGAAGGAGCAAGTTTGAAGTTGTACAAATCACCGATACCGCCATGAGCCGCAGGAGTATTTACAAGTATTCTGCAAGTCTTCATTGCACTTTCATGGATAGCAAGTTTTTCCTTCTCATTTACATCTATATAAATAGCTGATGTATGTCCATATCCACCGTCTGCAACAAGTCTTTCAGCCTTAGCTATAGCCTCATCAAATGTCTTAGCCTTATACATTGCAAGTACAGGTGAAAGTTTTTTTCATGAGCAAACTCTTCGCTTATATCAACAGACTCTACTTCACCGATAAGTATCTTTGTACTTTCAGGTACGCTTACACCTGCCATTTCCGCAATCTTAAATGCAGACTGTCCAACAATTTTGGCATTTAGTGATCCGCCTACAATAATAGTCTTTCTTACCTTATTAAGCTCATCCTTCTTCAGAAAATAACAGCCTCTGAATGCAAACTCTTTTTACTTCATTATATATACTCTCCATTACAGTTACAGACTGCTCTGAAGCACAAATCATTCCGTTATCAAAAGTCTTTGAATGTATTATTGAGTTTACCGCCATCTTGATGTCAGCTGTTTCATCAATGATAACCGGAGTATTTCCCGCGCCTACACCTATTGCAGGCTTACCTGATGAGTAAGCTGATTTAACCATTCCCGGTCCACCTGTCGCAAGTATGATATCAGCCTCATGCATTACCTCATTTGTAAGCTCAAGCGAAGGCACATCTATCCAACCGATTATTCCCTTTGGCGCACCTGCCTCTACCGCCTTTTCCAAAAGTATTCTGGCAGTGTAGTTTGTACAATCCTTTGCTCTTGGGTGTGGGCTTATTATAATGGCATTTCTTGTCTTAAGTGCCAAAAGTATTTTAAATATAGCTGTGGATGTAGGGTTTGTTGTAGGAATAACGGCAGCTATAACACCTATAGGCTCAGCAATTTTTCTTATTCCAAAGATAGCATCCTCTTCAATTACTCCGCAAGTTTTAGTATCCTTGTATGCATTGTAAATATACTCTGCAGCGTAATGATTCTTTATAACCTTATCCTCTAAAACTCCCATTCCAGTCTCTTCAACCGCCATCTTTGCAAGCTCAAATCTTGCCTTATTGGCAGCCAAGGATACCTCATAGAATATTTTATCAACCTGTTCCTGAGAGTAGGTCGCAAATTCTCTCTGAGCTTCTCTCAGCTCTTTCATCCTGATGCTTAAGTTATCGATATTATCTACAATAAAATTCTTATCTGCCATATTTCCTCCGACATAATAAAATGAATATTTCGTTATTTTTTAACACACTCGTATAATACAACATTGTTATTTTTGTCAATAGGATATTTCAAATTTTATTCCTTTAATCATTGAGTTTCTAAAGAAATAATATTATAATTTCTTTAGAAAGGAGGTTTTATGCCGATAATCAAATCCAGTACAGACTTACGTAACAGCTACAATGATATCTCCACATTTTGTCATAACACAAACGAACCTATATTTATTACCAAAAACGGTCGAGGTGACTTAGCTGTTATGAGCATTGACTTATATAATAAAACTAACAAGTAAATATGAACTATATAGGCTTCTGGAACAAAGCGAAGATGACTTTTCAAACGGTCATACATTAAGTTTTGAGGAGTCCATGAAACGTCTTCGAGAGGGATTAAATAATGGAACAGTATAGACTTATTGTTTCAGAAAATTATCACCGTGATATAAAAAAATATATTAGAAATAAAATGGTTGAAATACAATATGATGATTATTGAAAACCGTTAATGTCTTCTCATACTAAACTCAGTACACAATATATTCTTTTTTTATATCTACTCTTGCTAAAAAGAGCACTACACATTTGATATACAATCTTTATCTAACTTTTATGCACAAAAATATTATGTACTCATTAAATAAAAAGTGGGCTAAAACAGCCCACAACAAAAATCTAAAAACCTATAACTTTTTATTTATTTACAACAAGACTAAAGCACCTATTTATTAATTTCCCCCATGGTTCTTTTTTAAAATCTACCCCGTCCTCTTCTCTGTTTCCTAAATATACAACTACCCATTTTTCGGGTAATCTATAAGCATTAACACATCTATCTGAACGTGTGAAATCAAAAACTGTATGCCAAACCTCATCTGTACACGATGTAATATTATTTAACAATAGTATTCCCTGACTCTCCATCTCTATCAATTTGTGGCAACAAATCACTATGTGAATATTTCAACTTTCTTTCGCCATCATCAAGCTTCTCTATTTTTAGTAGCATATTCATATCTGAATTATCAATTTGGTCAAGCTTTATCTCTTTAAATCCAATTCCCATATCTGTCGCCAAATCTTTTATTGCTTCTGCTTTTTCCAATTCCAGGCTCTCCTAAAAACAATAAAGCAGAACCTTCATGACCTTCTTCAACGGACTCCTTTATTAAGGATATCATTCCTTCAATATTCACTGTACCCCAATTTTTCCATATAATAGTTCTCCTTATAATATATTTATATTAAATACGCACAATATATATTAAATATTATGTATAAAAATATTATAGTAATCATCATATATTACTACTATAGAATTCATACAATGCCAATATAACAAAAAGTCTATAACCATAGAATACTATTTTTTTAAATTTTCAACCTTAATTATAAAATATATGTAACATTATTTTTACTATATCAATAAAAAAATAGCATAGTCTGATTGTACTATGCTATTCATAATTTGTAAACACAAATCTTTATATAGGAAAATACATATTTTGTTTTTATCTTTGTACTCTACCCGATCCGTCTCCACCTGCAAGGCTCTCAACATCTTCTCTTGTTACAAGGTTGAAATCTCCCGGTATTGTGTGCTTAAGTGCTGAAGCTGCTACGGCAAACTCAAGTGCTGACTTAAAGTCCTTCTTATCGCAAAGACCGCAGATAACACCTGCTGCAAATGAATCACCGCCACCGACTCTGTCTACAATCGGGGTTACATGGTATTTCTTTGAGTGATAGAACTCTCTTGTGCTTCCGTCCATGATACATGCTGACCAGTCATTGTTTGAAGCTGAGAAGCTCTCACGAAGTGAACTGATCACATACTTGAACTTAAACTGATCACACATCTGATTGAAGATATCTACATAACCGCTAAGCTCAAGTTCTCCGGCTGTAACATCTGTATTGCCCGGCTTAAACCCGAGAACCTTCTCGGCATCCTCTTCATTACCTATACATACATCTACATACTGCATAAGATTTGTCATTATTTTCTTTGCTTTCTCTGATGACCAGAGTTTCTTTCTGAAGTTAAGGTCTACAGATACTGTAACCCCTGCCTTCTTTGCAGCCTTAAGAGCAGCCTCTGTAAGCTCTGCGGCAGAATCTGAAACTGCAGGTGTGATACCTGTAAAATGGAACCAATCGGCATCTTTGAAAATCTCGTCAAAGTCAAACTCTTCGACCTTAGCTGTAGAAATAGAAGAATGAGCTCTGTCATATACTACATTTGAAGCTCTCATAGCTGAACCTGTCTCAAGGAAGTAGATACCTACTCTCTCTCCGCTTCTTGAGATATGCTTTATTCCTACATTGTACTTGCGAAGAGTTGCAATAGCCGCATCACCTATAGGATTCTTTGGTAATGCACTTACAAAATCCGCTTCATGTCCATAGTTTGCAAGAGAAACGGCAACATTTGCCCTCGCCACCGCCATAATTGATATCAAACTCATCAGCCTGAATAAACTTCTCATTATTTGGAGTTGATAATCTGAGCATTATCTCCCATTGTAACTATCTTTGCCATATTTTCTCCATTCAAAATAAAATCTTACTTTCTTGCCGCCGCTACCGCCTCAACAAATTCCTTTGCCTTTGCTGTTATAGCTGCGAAATCACCTGTAGCCGCACCCTTTGTAAGAGATGAACCTGTGCCTACCGCACATGCTCCAGCCTTTAACCACTTATCTACATTGTCAACGTCCACACCGCCGCTTGGCATGAAATCTCCTGTGGAAGAGGTCCCTTAAATGAGCTGATTGCACCCGGTCCTACTACATTTCCCGGGAATACTTTTTATGATATCACATCCTGATTCAAGCGCTGTGATAGCCTCTGTGGGTGACATAACACCCGGAAGCATCGGAATTCTGTATCTGTTACAAAGCTTGATAGTATCTACATTGAGTCCCGGACTTACAACATAGTTTGCACCTGCCAAAATTACAGCTCTTGCAGTCTCAGGGTCAAGTACCGTACCTGCACTCGATAACTACCTTTTCATTATTTCTGTACTTCTCGGACATAAACTGTATAAACTCTACAGGATTTCCCTCATCCATAGTCATAGTGATCTCAATAAAATTGATTCCTCCTGCAACAATAGCATCTATGACCTTCTCGCCCTGCTCTTTGTTCTTTGCACGAACAACGGCAAACTAGACAATCTTCTTTCATTCTTGTAAGAACCTGTTCTTTTTCTCATTTGAACCTCCATAAACAATATATCAATATTCGTATATACGAATATCAATTCATATTTGCGATATATTGATTGTAGTTAACTTTTTTTATCATTGTCAAGGCATAAAACCTAAAGATTTTGATATTTCAAGTCCCCTCTTTTTAATATCTCTCCAAGCGCCAAATAGTCCTCATCTTTTTCTGTAAAGACTTGAAGCCGACACAGCTCCTATACACTCTCTTTTTTTCATCAAATATAGGTACTCCGACACATTCCATATGTTCTTCAAGCTCTCTCATCCAGCGCAAATCCCTTTTTTGAAAAGCTTGACATTTTCCACAAGAGCATCCGCATCTGTAAGTGTAAATCTTGTTGCAGGCTTTGAAATCTATTTCCCCGGCTATACTTCTTATTTTGTCTTCACTCATAGTAGAGAGTATGGCTTTTCCAAGCGAAGTGTTGTATACCGGATTCTTGGTACCTATAGTTGCCGTGGTTATTATAGGGTTTTCCGGCTCACACTTTGATATATATACTATTTTATTACCTTCCAATACACCGAAAAAGCAGGTCTTTTGCAATTCCTTTGAAAGCTCCTTCAGTGCAGGCGCTATGATTTCAGAAATATTTCTGTTATTGGTATAGCTCATACCAATTCTGTAAGCATTTATGCCTATCTTATAGCTTCTTTTAATGCCGGTGTTTACTTCAAGCATTCCCATATGAACCAATGTAACCAGTATGTCATAGCAACTGGTTCTTGGAATGGACAGCTTCTCACAGATTTCATCCATTTCAAGGCCTTCTCCGGATTTAGCTATAAGCTGCATTATTTGTATACTTCTTTCAGTGGTCCGATTTATTTTCATAAATAAAATCCTTTCGGTTGTCATAGACGGAAACCCACTACTCTTGGGTGGTGGGAGGAGTCTTGTAATTTTTTAACCATTACCCTTGGCTTTCGATGTACTTTTGAATTGTAGATGACGATACTTCCCCAATACTACAAGCAAAAATAACCATCAGACTAAAAAGATGTGTTTCTTCCAATACTATTTGGAAAGAAAAACTGTTATATTTAACCCATAAACAATGAGTTGTTTCTTGCTTGATGGTTTTTACGATATCACAGATCTTATCGGTAGTGTCATAACTGACTAGAAAATGTATATGGTCTTTGTCAGTTTCCATAGCAATTATTTCCCAATTATGAGATTTACAAATATCGAATATCTTTTGTTTTACATCGTCAGCAATGTTGCTTCCCAGTAGCTGTTTACGATATTTTTGTCACTAATACGATATGTACTTTTAAACTGTATTTACGCCTGTTATGACGATTATATTTATTATCAATAATATTACCTCTAATTATTGAATGTCACTAATTGTTATTATATAATATTTTTTTAGTGAATATCAATGAAAGGAGTACATATGGAACAGATAACTGTTACAGCAAAAATTCAAATAGTTCCAAGTGATGATGATAAAACATTACTTAATACAACTATGTCTGCCTCATACAGATGCTTGCAATCATGTTTCAAACTATGTATTCCGGACGCACAATCTAAAGCAGTTTGCTCTTAACAAGGTGCTGTATTCTGATTTAAGAAATAGATTCGGTTTAAAAATCTCAAATGGCTCAATCTGTTTTTAAAGACTGTGATTGCCAGATACAAAACTATTCTTGGAAATCAGAATGAGTGGATTAAACCTAACTTCACAAAACCACAATATGACCTTGTTTGGAATAGGGATTATTCTCTTACGAATCATTGCTTTTCCGTAAATACTTTAGATGGACGTGTAAAACTGCCATATTTTTGATAAGGGTATGCCTAAATATTTTGACCATAGTATTTATAGTTTTGGTACAGCCAAACTTGTAAATAAGCACGGCAAGTATTTTTTACACATACCTGTAACTTATGAAGTGGAAGAATGTGAAGATGCTGAAATCTGCAACGTTGTTGGTATTGACAGAGGTATTAACTTTGTCATTGCAACCTACGACAGTAAACATAAATCAGGCTTTTTTAGTGGTAAAACCATTAAACAGAAACGTGCTCATTATTCTAAACTTCGCAAAGAATTACAGATGCGTAGGACTCCATCTGCCAGACGTAGAATAAAAACGATTGGTTCACGAGAAAACCGTTGGATGCAGGATGTCAATCATCAGGTATCGAAGGCACTCGTGGAGTCTAATCCAAAGTATACTCTCTTCGTCTTAGAAGATTTAAGTGGAGTTCGTTCTGTTACTGAACGTGTACGAACAAAGACCGTTATGTATCTGTATCATGGTCGTTCTATGATTTAGAGCAAAAGCTAATTTACAAAGCAAAACAGAACCGGTCTCTCGTATTAAAAGTAGACCCTCGTTATACGAGTCAATGCTGCCCTGTTTGCGGACATATTGAAAAAGCCAATCGTAACAAGAAAATACATTTGTTTGCTTGTAAAAACTGTGGATATAAATCAAACGATGACCGCATTGGAGCTATGAATCTATACCGTATGGGAATCAACTATCTAACCGATAGCCAAGTACCTAGTATAGTTACAGCAGAGTAAATCTTTGTTGTAAAGGGTGTTGTCAACCACCCTACGATGTAACGCCACTTTAGATAGCAATATCTATTGGGGCCTAAAGGTCGGAGACGTAAGCCGTTACTACGACTGGGCAGTTACAAGCCCATTACCTTTAGGTGATGGGTAGTTGACTAAAGAGTTACTCCCTGTTTAAAGATTGCAAAATCATGGAATCCCGCAACTTCAGACTTTACTTTCTTTCCGCTTGCCACATCCAGCACAAGTTTAAAAAGCTCGTTTGCAAGCTCTTCCTTTGTTTTATCCTCAACCATTCTTCCGGCATTAAAATCTATCCAATTTCCCTTGCCTTTTTGCAAGTCTTGAATTGGTAGCTATCTTTAACGTCGGAACCGGCGAGGCAAAAAGGTGTTCCCCTTCCTGTTGTAAAGAGCACTATATGAGCTCCGCTCATTGCAAGCGCCGTAGCGGCTACCAGGTCATTTCCCGGTGATGAAAGCAGATTAAGGCCTTTTGTTTTTACGGTATCTCCATAATCAAGTACATCTACCACTTTAGCACTTCCCGACTTCTGTGTACAGCCCAAAGACTTATCTTCCAGTGTGGATATACCGCCTGCCTTATTTTCCCCGGTGACGGATTCTCATAAATCGTCTGATTATGATTTTTAAAATACATTTTAAAATCATTTATAAGAGCCACCGTCTTTTCAAAAGTTTCCTTATCCTTACATCTTTCCATCAAAAGAGTTTCCGCTCCAAACATCTCGGGTACTTCCGTAAGTATTGTGCTTCCTCCCTTTGATATAAGAATATCTGAGAACTCTCCGACTATAGGATTTGCTGTTATTCCCGAAAGCCCGTCAGAGCCTCCGCATTTCATTCCGATTATAAGTTCGCTTTGCATCTATTTCTTCTCTTTTTCATCGGCTATATTGTTTATAAGTTCTTCTATAAGAGAAAGTCCTGTTTCTATCTCATCCTCAACTTCCTGAGATACCAAAAACTTCACTCTGTTTTCGTCTATATCACCGAGGTAGTCTTTAAGTAAGGGAATATTTGAATTTTCACAACCAAGCCCCAGTACAAGTACACCTCCCGCATTGGGATGATTTATCATATCCGCAAGTATATTTCTTGTATTTTCCTGATCATCCCCCATCTGTGAACAGCCATATGGATGTACAAAAGCTATTACATCTTCCACACTTCCCTTTACAAGAGACTTTGCTCTTCTTTCAATTGCCTGTGCCACATTATTGACACAGCCTACTGTAGGTATAATCCATATTTCATTTCTTACTCCCACCTTGCCGTTTTTTTCTCTTAAATCCCAAAAAGGTCTCATGAGCAGTTTCTTCTATCTCTTTAACCTTTGGAATATATTTATATTCCAGCAAATCACCAAGTGCTGTTTTTATATTATGAGTATGTATCCAGTCACCTTTTCTTATATCCTCTTTTGCAATCCCAATCCTGTTTCCATACTTTATAACATCCTCACCGGCTTTTGATATCCTTAAGTGCCACCTTATGTCCGGCAGGAATTTCACTGTTTGTCTCTATACTGTCGCTTCCTATTGTGATTTTTTCCCCTTTGGCAATGCATTCAATGCCACATACATTATCTAAATCATTGATTTTGATATAATCCATTTCCTTTATCTCCTTGCCAAATACTTATATTCAGTTTATAATAAATGTAAGCGTTTACAATCGCATTATACATGGGATTTTTTTATCCATTGTCAAGATGGATATGCTTTGTAAACATAAGACTTACATTTAACTTTTATACAGTGTATTTATATGCTGTATAAACCGGATACTTAAATGGTGAATTATGAATATATATGATATTGCAAACAGGGCAAATGTCTCCATAGCTACAGTATCAAGAGTTATCAACGACAGCCCGAAGGTAAGCGAAAAGACCAGAAAAAAAGTTCATGATATTATGGAGGAACTTGGCTATACTCCAAATGTATTTGCCAGAGGACTTGGGCTAAATACTATGAAAAACTATAGGTATACTATGTTCAGATCCTTCCGATATCTATGTGGCGAGAGCTCTGTCCTATTTTTGAGAAAATGCTCAGAGAAAAACGGCTACGACTCGCTTTTTATGCTGCAGCGGATATGATACAAAGAATCTCAAAAAAAATATTTAAATATACTTATTTCAAAAAAGTGTGGATGCCGTTATTATGATAGGTTCAAAATATATATCCGCTAAAGATAATAAAAATCTGATAAAAAGTACAGCAAAATCTTTGCCGATATTTTTTTAATAAACGGATTTTTTTAGAAGGTGAGAATGTATATTGTTCTTATTATGATGATTATAATGCTACAAAAAAATAAGTGCAAATATGTTATATAATACCGGCAAAAGAAATTTGCTCTTTCTTTACAATTCCACCCTCACAATCCGCCAAGAGAAAGCTGGACGGGTTTACGTCAGGATGTAAAGAGCTGAAAATAAAAAGCGAAAACTATGCTACTCTTTTTATGTGAGGAAAATGATATAGAAAGCATTATTATCTCGCTTGAAAAGTTTTACTAAAGAGTTTTTATTCCCGAAGGAATAATTGCCTCTGATGATTTTTTCTTGCGATGATTGCATTAAAGTTTGCAAAAACAAAAACAGTATTTCGGTTCCTAATGAGCTTTTCAATAATAGGATATGATAATTCAATTTTTTTCAAAAATGTCATATCCCTGAGCTTACCACTGTTGACTCAAGGCTTTTTGATCTGTGCAGTCACAGTGTAAAAAAACTCTTTTGGAGGTATTTGACGGACAATCTCCTGAAAATATCTACATACTTGAACCGTCCATTATAGAAAGAGCTACTTTTAAATCGGGGAATTGATACTCTAAAACTTAATATGTATATGACTACTGTAAACGTAGTTATTTATAAATTTTACTTTATACAGCCGTTTGGCTAAGGAGGTTAACATGAAGAATTTTTATGGATCAGAATTTCTTACTTGATACACAAACAGCAAAGCATCTTTATCATGACTATGCAAGTAAGATGCCGATAGTTGACTATCACTGTCATATAAATCCACAAGAGATTTATGAAGATAAAAATTTGATAATATCACTCAGGTATGGCTTTGGTGGCGACCACTACAAGTGGCGCCAAATCAGATCAAACGGCGTAGATGAAAAAAATTTATAACAGGTAGTGAATCATCGGACAGAGAAAAAGTTTGATGCATGGGCTGCCACATTGCCAAAAGCTTATCGGTAATCCGCTTTATCATTGGTCACATCTTGAGCTTCAAAAAGTATTTTCGGCTTTAAAGGTCATCTAAGCCCTGAGAGTGCGGATGAGGTTTGGAATCTCACAAAAGAAAAAAACTTGCTACAGATGAATTAAGTGTAAGAAATATTATCAGAAATTCAAATGTTAAAGTTATATGTACTACAGATGATCCTATAGATTCTCTTGAATGGCATATAAAACTAAAAGAAATCAAGGACCTTGGATTTAAAGTACTCCCGGCGTGGAGACCTGATAAGGCTACAAATATTGAAAAGCCTGATTTTGCGGAATATATTGCAAAGCTCTCCGAGGTAAGCGGTGTATCTGTAAAAGACTTTGCATCTCTTAAGGAAGCATTGAAGAACAGATTGGAGTTTTTCCACAGCAACGGTTGCTCTGTATCAGATCATGGTGTTGACTTTGTATATTATGCTCCTGCAAGTGAAAACGAGGTTGATGCTATATTAAAGAAAAGACTTGCAGGCGAGGATGTAAGCCTTACAGAGCAGTATCAGTTTAAGACAGCTCTCTTACTTGCACTTGGTAAAGAGTATCACGGATTGAACTGGGTAATGCAGCTTCACTTCGGTTGTAAGAGAAACAATAATACAGCAATGTATAATAAGCTCGGTCCCGATACAGGATTTGATGCTATAAGCGGATATGCTCCTGCAGATCAGCTTGCAGATTTTTTAAATGCTTTAAATGTAACAGGTGAGCTTCCAAAAACAATACTCTATTCACTAAATCCTAATGATGATGCAGCCATCGGTACAATCATCGGATGCTTCCAGGATTCAAGCATTGCCGGAAAAGTACAGCAGGGTTCTGCATGGTGGTTCAACGATCACTATGACGGCATGAGAGCCCAGATGAAGTCTCTCGCCGCTCTCGGTTGCTTAGGAAACTTTAACGGTATGCTCACAGACTCACGTTCATTCCTTTCATATACAAGACATGAGTACTTCAGAAGAATACTCTGCCAGCTTATAGGAGAATGGGTTGAAAGCGGTCAGTATCCGAATGATGAGAAGGCTTTTAAAGGAACTTGTAGAGAATATTTCTTATAATAATGTCATGAGATATTTTGAGTTTTAATAATTAATTTTTATATAAAACAGTCCCAACTCTCGGTTGCGGGTTTGGGACTGTTTTTGCAATGTGTTCAAAAGGCCGTTTAAAATCAAGCTATAGCAAATAAAAAAGTCTGACCGAAGTCAGACATAATTAGATAGCGACGGGGAGATTCGAACTCTCGACACTACGGGTATGAACCGTATGCTCTAGCCAACTGAGCTACGTCGCCATATGATTATATCCATGCTTTGCATGAAAAATGGGACCTACAGGGCTCGAACCTGTGACCCTCTGCTTGTAAGGCAGATGCTCTCCCAGCTGAGCTAAGATCCCGTCACGTTTAACGCTATGTAAGTATATAAAATAATGCTCATATTGTCAAGCATTATTTTTAATCAAAAAAAGAACTGTATCCGGAACTCAAAAACAAACCTAAGATACAGTTCACAACTTCTCTCTATTTAGTTAAATCCATACAGCTTATTTGCAATCTTATATCCCGCTACGGCAATACCTTTTCCCACTTTACCGGGAAGGTTCATAGTCTGTCCCAGGAGACCATATCTTATCCTCTTATAAAGTCTTGGATTGTGATCCTTTAGATAATCCCAAAGTTCTTTCTTCTTTTGCATATTTTCCTCACTCTTTGAGCGAATGGCAAGTATGGAAGATATTACCATCATTATCTCAAGATAGCTTATAAGATACTTTCTAAGCTTTTTATTTGCAACATCATAAGGATCGAATGAATCAAGCATGATTTTAGTAACTCTTATCTGCTGATCTATTCTTCCGATCATTACCTGCTCATTTACAGATTGATCCTCCCTTCCGATATAATATCTGTAAAGATTTACATCCATATAGTAAATATCCTTTACCACCTTCAAAGGCTGATATACAAAGATATTATCCACATAGAATGTATGCTTTGGAAGTTCAAGTTTATTCTCTATAAGAAGCTCTCTCTTGTATATTACGGAGTGCATAAGAATATACTGTCCTGTGTGGAAAGGCTTGATATCCTCCCATTCAAACTTCTTGTTTATAGGTAAGTTTCTCTTATAAGTCATTACCTTTTTCTTCTTTGCACCATCTTTATCATAGACAAAGTTGCAAAAGAAGCATATCAATATTTTTCCTTATCTCTTATAAACTCTTTAAGCTTATTGAGTACTTCCAAAAATGACTTTTCATCCAAATAATCATCTGAATCCACCACCTTAAAAAACTCACCTGTAGCGGCTCTAAGTCCAAACATTACAGCATCACCATGACCACCGTTTTCCTTATGAATCGCCTTACAGATAGTAGGATATTTTTTCTCATACTCATCCGCTATCTCAGCTGTATTGTCCTTAGATGAACCGTCATTTACTATCAATATCTCTACATCTTCCTTACCTACAAGCAAAGAATCAATGCACTTTCTCATATATGCCGCCGAATTAAAAGCATGGCACCGCTATACTCAAAACTTTCATTATTCATCCTTTCTGTTTATAAAATATATTGTACCTATTAAAGCAAATATTAAGCTGATAACCACAGCTATCAACAAAATCCCTATATTTTTCTTCATTCTCACCGAGCTTGGCATAAATTGAAACAAAAGTATTTGAGCTCATATGTATAATAATAGGAATTAAAAATACTTTTTTGTTTTTGTGATATGCAAACCCGAGGAAAATCCCCAAAAGTGTCGCGTAAATAGCCTGAACTATATTTCCATGGTAGATACCGAATAATACAGATGATATAAGCAAAACCTGCTGCAAAAATTATATTGATATCTAATTCTGTTAGAAGCAGACCTCTGAATATTATTTCCTCAACTATCGGTATCAATATTCCGGCACATATTATTGTGACAATAAGCGGATTACTTGTAATCGAATCACTGACTTCCACAAACGCCGTATCCTTACCTGCCATGTTTGTCAATGCTATAATAATATTTAATGCAATTGCAACACCTGCACCGCCTAGAATGGCCATCACAAAATCCATAGCCCTAATTTGGCCACGCTTTTTCAATTCTGCCTTTATTAATGTCCAGGTAGAAAAACAGACTGAGAAAAACAGAAGTAACCACCGCACATATTGCAGTGATAACCAGTGCATTTTCTGTTATAATATTCTCCATTGCTTCAGGACCTCTGACACCGGCAAAGATACTAAATAAAACTCCCATCAACATTCCAAGAGAAAGCTGGATTGCTGTATAAATAAGTATCGGATAAAGACATATCCATAATGTATAAAAAAATTTCTTCATTTCCTTAGTATATCCTATATCAATAAATAAGCCAATAAAAATTGTATTAAAAATTAATTTTACACTAAAAAAATGCCCGACTTTACCGGACATTTTAAAGCAAAAGTTTTACTCACTTCTAAGTGCATCTATCGGATTTAAGCTTGCAGCTCTCATAGCCGGCATATATCCGAATATAAGCCCTATTGCTACGGATACACTGAATGAAATTATAACCGCATTGATATTGGCAGGTGATGAAATATTCATAAAACTGCCAATAGTAGGACTGGCAATGCAACCCAGTACGATTCCAAGCGAACCACCCAGTGTACTTGTAACCAAAGCCTCTATAACAAACTGCTGCAGTATAACACCCTTTCTGGCTCCAAGTGCTTTTCTGATACCGATTTCTCTGGTTCTCTCAGTAACCGATACCAACATGATGTTCATAACTCCCACACCTGCAACAAGAAGTGAAATACCTGCAATAGCTCCTATAATAGTACTCATAAGAGCAAGCTGTGTATTGATTTCTCCAAGCATCTGACTCATAGATTGAACAAAGTATGTTTCTTTTTGAGTGTAGATTGTCTTTAAAAATCCTTTAAAAGCTCTACAGCTTGATTACTTACCTGTGTATTTACAGTAGCAAAAATATAATAATCCGGTACGGAAGTTCCGTTTAACTGTCCTGCTGTGGAATAAGGCATAAATGCAAAATCATCACTGCCCCTTGCCGACAACTGTGTTTTATCCTGTCTTTGTACCACACCTACGACAGTAAATGCCGAACCGTTTATCTTTATAGTCTCACCTATCGCAGCTTTCGGTGAACCGAAAAGCTTGCTTGCAACATAATATCCGATTACAACAACTTTTTGTCTGGATACCATGTCCGCATATGATAGGAATCTTCCTTTCTCAAGTTTGTAATTCTTCAATTTACCATAGTATTCACTTACTCCGGAAACCGTGGTTGTGGTGGTTTTTTCACTTCCCACCTTTATCGTCCCGCTGACGTTGACCTGTGGTGTCATCTCCGAAAAAAATATCTCTATGTTCATTGAAGAAATCATACATCTGATCTACCGATGCCTGTCTTGCAGGCATATTGACCAAATTGACACTGATAGTATTGGCACCCATGTCCATAAAGGACTTTACCATATTGTTCATATATCCCATCATTACACTGACCAGTATAACGACAGCAGATACACCTATGATAAGTCCGAGCATTGTCAAAAATGATCTCATTTTATTTGCAATAATACTCTTTATTGCCAGTTTAAATGACTGCAGCATACTCTTCACTACTTCCATCAAAATTTATTTTACCGTCAGCTATTCGAATAACTCTCTTTGCTTCCATCGCAATAGAGTTGTCATGTGTAATCATAATAACCGTATTCCCCTCTTCATGGATCTTCTTAAAAAAATCCAATACCTGACGGCTGGTCTTTGAGTCCAAGGCACCTGTAGGCTCATCCGCCAAAATCAGTGAAGGATTTGCAGCCAGAGCTCTTGCAATACTCACTCTTTGCTGCTGTCCTCCTGAAAGCTGATTGGGCATCTGCTTTGCCTTTTCGGCAAGTCCCACCTTTTCAAGTGCCTCCATTGCCCTCTTTTCTCTTTCATGATTTGAAACATGCGCATATAAAAAGCGGCAATTCCACGTTTTCCAAAAGATTCATTCTGGGTAAAAGATTGTATTGCTGAAAAACAAATCCTATCATCTTATTTCTGATATCGGCCAGTTGATTGTCGCTAAGCTTTCCGACATCTTTTCCGCCCAAAAGGTATTTGCCTGATGTAGGCACATCCAACGCCCCTATAATATTCATAAGAGTGGATTTACCGGATCCGGACTTACCCACAATTGCAACAAACTCTCCCTTGTCGATATCAAGATTCACACCGTCATTGGCGTAAACTGTCTCATCGCCCATTTTTATACTCTTTTTCGAATATCTATCATTTGGATAAGTTTTTCCATTACTCTCCTCCGGCTCCTGCATCTTGCGCATCTGCACCACCGTCTGCAGGCACTGCTTCACCGCCGCCTGACATTCCGTCCATACCGTCCGTTCCGGCAGCATCCATACTTGCACTCTCATCCACATAGACTTCATCACCTTCATTAAGTCCCGATGTAATCTGTACAAAGTCTGCATTTATAACTCCGGTAGTTACAGTCACCTCTTTAAATCCTGCAGGTATAAGGCCGTCTCCACTTGAAGCCGTACCGCTTGCATCTGCGTTTTGTGTAGCTGAAGTATCTCTTACATATACCTTGTTTCCTCTCATCAAAGCTCCCGAAGGTATGGTAAGAGCATCCTTTGCAGATTCCAATGTAATATATCCGTCCACATTCATTCCGGGCAAAAGATTATAAGTCTCATCAAGCGTTATAGTAACAGGATAGGTTGATACACCATTTTGGCTGGTACTCTCAAGACTGACATTTGTAACGGTTCCTGTATAGTTTTGATCAGGGAAGGCATCCGATTTTATTCTTACCTTCTGTCCGTTTTGAACCTTTATAATATCTTTCTCATCCACACTCATTTTGAATGTATATGAGCTCATATCATAAATAACAGCCATATTTGTTGCTTTTATTGTTTCCGCCTGATCCTACTTTATCTCCGACTTTTGTAGTTCTTTGATATAACCTTTCCTGAAATAGGTGATTTGATAGTATATTCATCATAGGTTTTTCTTAGCTGTATCAACACCCTTTTGTGCCGCATCCACATTTCCCTGTGCAGTATCCACAGCGTCCTTATAGCTTTTTAAAAGCTTATCTGCAGACTCGGCAGTCATCTTAAAAATAGGTGTTCCCACTTCTACATAGTCACCTACATTTACCAACACGCTTTCTATCTGTACACCTTCGGCAAGGTCGGCGCTCATATCGACATTTGTAGTCGCCTCAAAAGTACCGTCTCCTGTAGATGTGATATCACCTACTGTAGCATTTGCGGTTGTCTTATCTGTAAGACCACCCGGATTACTTACCTCAAATGTTACATTACGTACAAGTCTTCCACCGTCCATTGTCTGATCCATACTTGATACCGACAATACTCTTCCTTCTATCTGTTCACCGGTTTCAGTCAGAGTGAGAACACCCGTCATGCCTGCCTTAATATTCTGTGCCTCGATGCTTAAGAAGGGAATACGAATATTCATAACAGTATCATTGTATATGGTGGCAAGTTTTGTGCCTCGCTTATCTTATCTCCCGCCTGAATACTCAACTCCTTGATATAGCCCTTTCTTGTAGAGCGATACATATTACCTGAAAAATCAGACTTTGCCTTTGCAAGATCTTTATTTGCCGTAGCATATCCTGTATTCGCTTTACTAAGAGAATTATTTGAGGAATTTATATCAGATTCAAGACTTGACCTATCTATTTGATAAAGTACCTGATCTTTATTTACCATATCACCGACTTCAAAGTTCGCCGCAATAATATCTCCCGATACTAAAAGCTGTTATATTATAAGTGTCCTTAGGTGTAAGAGTACTCGAAGAGGATATCTCCGAAGAGATATCCTGCTTTGATGCTATCGCTGTGGATACAAAATGTACTCGTATCAATCTTTGTAGCCTGTCTTGATCTCATAAAGAAAAAAATCCACCTACGCCAAGGGCTATAATTGCAGGTATAATAATAAATTTTTTTCTTCATTTTTTCTCCCTAACTAATCTGCTATATAATCAACTACTGTGTAGCTTGCAGATCCATCCTCAGAATTATTTATATCTACGACTAAAGTAACATCATCATTAACTTTAATACTTCCGTAGATAGAGAATGCAAACTGCATATCACTGCTTGCAATTCTGTAAGTCTCACCGTCTATTGTTACCGATGTAGGTGTAAGTGTAGATGTTGACTCATAATATATGCTTTCAACAGTACCATGTACAGCCTTCTTACCGCTTGTGGCATCTGTATTTTTCATCATATGCCCATACAGTCTTAGCGGCTGCAGAGTAGTAAATTACAAGACCTACCTCTGAAGAAAGCATAAGACTCTTGAATCTGTCGGCACTCTACGCTGCTGCTGTCTACAAAGAGATTTGCGTCCTTATAATCAAAATGGAAGTGCCTGTAGCCAATTGATTTACCGACTTTACTACCTTAGGTCCCTTTAAGTGAATTATCCGCAAGCTTTTAAAGGATTTACTTCCTTATCACTGTTTAACTCACCTCCGAATACAGTTGCAATATATGCTCCTCCATCTTTCATATTTGTTTTTTTAACATATTATAAAAATAGATTTATACAGTCCCTCACTTTTTAGATTTGAAGTAGGTGTAAGTGATGTAAGATTCTCATTTAGCTCTGAGGAAACCGTACTTTTGCCATTCTTTTTATTATTTGCATCACCTGCAAAATCACTCGCCTGATATCCAAGCAAAGCAAGTACTCCTCTTACAGCATCATTCAATGTAACATTATCATTAGGCTTGAAATTACCGCCAAGATATCCTGTCATATATCCCTGCTCCACGGCCATCTTTATAGCGGATGCATTCTCATTATCTTTCGGAACATCATTAAATACCGACACATTACTTGTCTTTGTAAGTACCGAGCGATATGATGAAGCCTGTACAAGCATCTTCGCAAACTCGCCTCTTGTAACATATCTGTCTATATTTCCGCTTACAAATGTTATACCTGTAAGACCGATTACCTTTTTTCTTAAATCAAAATTTGAACTTTGTGCAAAAGCAGTACCTACGCCAACACTTTGTGCAGCCAATATAGAAGCCAATCCCAACGCTCCCATTCTCATTATTTTACTTCTCATATAACCTCCGTTATCTGCGTATTAAAACGTTTAGTATTATATCGCAATCATATCTATATACAATAACAATCACGAAATATTTATATTTTATTCATCTAATCTTTATCAAAGCTTTATTGTATCAGATTAATAATACACATAATACGCCATTTTGATTTTTCAAAGTCAATTAACGCTATATGAATTATCTTTGTATATTATTTACGGTTTATTTAATAATGTAGGGAAAGATCATGCGCTCTTTTATACCTTTCTTAATATATAAAAATGCCCGGAAAACCCCCTGAGCATAAAATTAAAAATTTACTTTTCAACCAATAAACTCTTTCCTGTCATTGATGCCGGCTTTTTCTAAGCCCATAAGTTCAATCAATGTAGGTACTATATCACAAAAGTCTTCCGCCTTCTGCAAGAGTGTATTTTGGATCCGCATTTACTAAAATGAAAAGGTACAGGATTTGTTGTATGAGCTGTATGTGGTTCACCTGTCTCTTCATCAACTAAAGTCTCACAGTTTCCGTGGTCCGCACAGATAAACATTACTCCGTTTACTTCCTTGATGGCCTCCACAGTCTTTCCTATACACTCATCAACTGTTTCAACAGCCTTAATAGCCGCATTTTCCACAGCTGTATGACCTACCATATCAGGGTTTGCAAAGTTTATGATGATAACATCATACTTACCGCCCTTAATAGCATCCACAAGCTTATCACACACTTCATATGCGCTCATCTGTGGCTTTAAGTCATATGTAGCTACATCCTTTGGTGAGTTAACAAGAATTCTGTCCTCTCCCTCATTAGGCTCTTCCTTGCCTCCGTTAAAGAAGAATGTAACATGAGCATACTTCTCAGTCTCGGCAATTCTTACCTGCTTCATACCATGCTCTGCTATAAACTCTCCGAATGTATCCTTTATCTCTTCCTTCTCAAAGGCAACAAGCTTGTTACCTATGCTCTCATCATAATCTGTGAAGCATACAAATGTAGTATCAAGTCTCTTTCCTCTGTTAAAACCGTCAAAATCGTCTACACAAAATACTCTTGTCATCTCTCTTGCTCTATCAGGTCTGAAGTTAAAAAAGATAACGGAATCCTTATCTTTGATAACCTTTGCACCGTCATGATCTACTGAGAAAGGTACAACAAACTCATCATTCTTACCTTCGTCATATGACTCCTGTATTCCCTCTGTAGCACTCTTTTTCAGGTTTCCGCCCTTAGTCATAATAGAATAAGCGGCTTCAACTCTGTCCCATCTGTTATCTCTATCCATTGCATAGAAACGTCCCATTACTGAAGCTACCTGACCTACACCGATTTTTGTCCATCTCTTTCTCAAGTTCAGAAACAAATTCCTTTCCTGATGTAGGAGGTGTATCTCTACCGTCAAGAAAAAGCATGTACATATACTTCTTTTAATCCGTTTCTCTTTGCAAGCTCCAAAATTCCGTAAATATGTGTATTGTGGCTATGTACACCACCACTTGAAACAAGTCCCATAAGGTGAAGAGCACTACCATTCTTCTTTGCATTCTCTACAGCTGCAAGAAGAGCCTTATTATCAAAGAAATCTCCGTCCTCTATAGCCTTTGATATTCTTGTAAGCTCCTGATAGATAATTCTTCCGGCACCCATATTCATATGACCTACCTCAGAGTTACCCATCTGTCCGTCAGGCAGACCCACAAAAAGTCCGCTTGCCTGTCCCTCTACAAAAAGGATATTCCTTCATTAAATTACAAAGATTAGGTGTATTAGCTTCAAATACCGCATTGTGATCATGTCCTTTTCTAAGTCCCAAACCATCCATTATACATAATACTACAGGTCTTTTTTCCATATATACCTCGTTTTCTCTCAAACAGCTTAAAGCTGTTTGAACAAATGCTATTAGTCAGCAGTCCGGCACTATTCCGAAACTGCGTATTATTTTCAAATTCGCTTTTGATTTTACATTAATTCCTAAACATTATCAAGACAAAAATAACAAAGCTTGAAAAATAAAATCTGTGTTGCAATCCGGGTAAGAGATTTTTGATTTTCAATCACCCTTACCTAAACTATAACACAGATTTTTAATTAATGTCTCATTTTACTTATTATATAGAACATTAAAAATGCCAATACATCAATACATACAATAGTTGACCTACCGGTGAACCTCCAAGTATTGAGATAAAAAGTCCGAGAGCGGTACATACCACTGAAAATATTGCCGATGATAAAGTCACTGAGAGGAAACTTTTAAACACACACATGGATGCCAATGCAGGGAAAACCACAAGTGCTGAAATAAGAAGTGAACCTACTAAATTCATCGCCAACACCACAATTATTGCAATTATTATTGCTATCAAAAGATTGTATTTCTTTGTATCCATACCTGTCGCACTTGCAAAGTTCTCATCAAAGGTTACTGCAAAATATCTTATTATAAAACAGTATAAATGTTGCTATTACAACTACCGACAATATAACACAAAGAACTACCTTTTCCTTTGTTAAAGTAAGTATTGAAGTGGATCCGAACAAGGTTGTACATACATCTCCTGCCAGATTGGTTCCGCTTGAAAACACATTCATCACCAGATAACCGAATGCCATAGCACCCACAGACATCATCGTTATTGATGCATCTCCCTTTATCTTTCCGTTTGCTCCGCCCTTTAAAAGGAGAATTGCGGCAATTATTGTAACCGGCAATACAAGCACCATATTGTCGGTAAGATTAAATACGGTAGATACCGCCACCGCACCGAATGCCACATGAGAAAGTCCGTCACCTATAAATGAAAAGCGTTTCAATACCAGAATAACACCTAGAAGTGAGGAGCAAAGGGCTATAAGTATGCCTACTATTATCGCATATCTTACAAAGGGATAACTTAAATATACACTTATATCTTTCATGCCATCCCCCTACTCTGTTTATATTCAAGAGTGGTTCCGAAAAAAATATTCTCACCGATATACAAAAACCTTAGTTGCATATTCAAGTGCCACTTTTTATATCATGAGATATCATAACAATTGTCATATTACTCTTATTCAGCTCATTGATAATATCATACATGTTCTGACTCGCCTCCGGGTCAAGACCTGTAACCGCTCATCAAGTATTATAAGCCTCTGTCCCGCCATCAATGCTCTGGCTAAAAGCACCCTTTGCTGCTGGCCGCCTGAGAGCTCACTGAAACTTCTGGTCATAAGATCCAAAAAGTCCAAGCTTTTTCCATCTTTTTCCTTTGCGGTCTGCTTTTCTTCTTTTTTTATAAAATGGTCTGATTCCCACCTTTGACTGACAGCCTGACAGCACAATTTCAAAAACTGATGCCGGAAAGTCCTTTAATAACTGTTGCTGCTGTGATAGATATCCTATCTCGACAGGCAACAGATTTTCATTATATATAACCTCTCCTGAGATCGGTTTTATAAGTTTTAAAAGCGTCTTTATAAGTGTAGACTTGCCGACACCGTTCTCACCGATTACGCATAGATAATCACCATCCTGTATTTCAAAGTTCAGATTATCCACTATGGCTTTTCCATCATATCCCAGTGACAATTTTTCACATTTTATCATAAAACTCCAGTCTATAATGCATCTTTAAGTACTTCCAGATTCTTTCTCATTATATCTATGTAGTTTGCATTATCACTACTCTTTGTGGATTGCATAGAATCAAGCATCAAAACAGTAGCATTTTTGTCCTTTGTATTATCAACTATTGTTTTTGCCAACTCTCCCTTTGAACCGTCAATTATAAATATCTTTTGACATATTAAGTTCATCCATTTTTATTTGCAAGGAATGTAACTGTTTCAAAAAGAAGCTTCACTGCCTGCATCACAACCCAAAAATGCAGCATAGTAATTTATTCCATACTCATTTACCAGATATCTGAATGGGAATCTGTCTCCGACTATTATAGTTTTATTTTGAATACTTGAAAGTGTCTCCTTATACTCCTTATCAAGTTCATCAAGCTTAGCTAAATAGTCCTTTGCATTCTTTTTCATAGTCAGCCTTATTGTCAGGGTCAATCTCAGCCAACTTAGCTTCTATAGCACTTACTATAGTCTCTGCATTCTTGATTGAAAGCCATACATGCTCATCAATCTCTTCCTCATGGTCATGATCTGCATGTTCATGATCGTGATCACCCTCTTCATGTGCATGCTCCTCATGTTCGTGATCACCCTCTTCATGTGCATGCTCCCTCATGTTCGCCTTCTTCATGCTCACCATGATCGTGATCGTGCTCTTCCTCCTGCATACCCTCTACAAGTTCCTCTGCCAGTGCAGCTTCACCTATACTGTCTACCATATTGATATACTTTAAATTAGGATTTTTCTTTTATAATATCCTCAGCCCAATCGTCAGAATCACCACCGACATATACGAAAAGGTCGCTTTCCGTGATCTTTGCAATGTCTGCCGCAGATGCCTGATAGCTGTGTAAATCCACACCCTTATCTATAAGGAAGGAAATCTCTACATTTTCATTATCACCTACAACCTGCTTTACCCAGTCATACGCAGGGAAAATAGTAGTAACAATGCTCAGCTTCTTAGTTTCAGAACTGCTGCTTTCTGCTACCGTGCTACTGCTCTGAGCCTCACTGCCACCTTCACTTTCCTTCTTTGCACAGCCTAAAACCATCATCATAGCTACAAGGATACTCAGTCCTATTCCAATATACTTCTTCATAGTCTCCCTCTATTCTCTACATTCATTACAAGTTCCATAAAAAACTGTTCTGGCATGGTCTATGGAAAAACCGTGTTCATTTCTCAAATGCTCGCCAATCAAAGACAATTCAGTACATTCCAAATGCATAAGCTTTCCGCATTTTTCGCATTTACAATGAAAACATACCGGATGAACGTCTTCACCCTCTACATATTCAAAACAGGCACTGTCTCCCGTTTCCAACATATATTTATGTACTGTCCCATCGCTTACCATTCTATCCAAATGCCTGTAAACAGTAGCTTTCCCGATATTCTTTCCCTGCTGTTTGAAAAAGAGAATAATATCATTTACCGTGACATGCTTATTCTCATTATTTTTCAGGAAATCCTCTATTTCAAGCAATTGTCTTGTTTTTTGTACTGAGCTTTCTTCAAACCACACCTCCAATTTCAGTACTGAGCCTTAAACTCAATTTTGAAACTCGCTATCATATTACAACTTTTTTTATTTTGTTTTTTTCAAGCAAATTTGATACTGAGTTTTTAAATTTTTCATCGAAAAACACATCAACAATCTAAAAAATATATCAGATGTTGATGTGTTCATTTATACTATAAAAAATTTTTAGAAATCTACTTCCGTATCATAGTAGCAGCATTTTTAAAAAGTTTCTCCATCTCTTCAACACTTGGCTGTCTTGGGTTTGAACCTGTACATGCATCTCCAACAGCATTAACAGCTATATCATGAAGCTCTCTAAGAAAACATTTTTCAGGTACAAATCCGTTCTCTGTAGGATATGAGTCTGCACCATAATTCTTTATACAATGTGGAATATTTAAAGCATCATTTAAACCTCTAAGGTACTTGATAAGCTCTTTTATCTTCTCATCTTCGTTATTGCCCGGCAATCCAAGCACATCCGCTATCTTAGCATATCTCTTTGCAGCTTCCTTTATCCTTTGCATTGAAAGCTATAACCTTTGGAAGGTACATAGCATTTGCGGCACCGTGAATAATATGAGCACCCAAATCTCCAAATGCCGCACCTGTCTTATGCGCCATAGAATGTACTATTCCAAGTAAAGCATTTGAAAATGCCATACCTGCAAGACATTGTGCATTGTGCATTGCATCTCTTGCTTCCTTATCCTCATTGTATGATTTGATAAGATACTTATGAATCATCTCTATTGCATGCAGTGCAAGAGGATCTGTAAAATCACAGTTGGCTGTAGATACATATGCCTCTATAGCATGTGTAATAGCATCCATACCTGTATGTGCAACAAGCTTCTTCGGCATTGTCTGTGCAAGTGCAGGATCTACAATTGCAACGTCAGGTGTTATCTCAAAGTCGGCTATAGGATATTTGATACCTTTTTCATAGTCTGTGATAATTGAAAAAGCTGTTACCTCCGTAGCTGTTCCGGATGTGGAAGAAATAGCACAGAATCTTGCTTTCTTTCTAAGTGTAGGAATACCGAATACCTTACACATATCCTCAAAAGTACAATCAGGATACTCATACTTGATCCACATTGCCTTAGCGGCATCAATAGGTGATCCGCCACCGATAGCAACTATCCAGTCAGGACCAAACTCGAGCATTTCCTTGGCACCACGCATTACAGTATCTACAGAAGGATCAGACTCAATTCCCTCAAAAAGTCTTACTTCCATACCGGCTTCTTCCAAATAAGCGATTGTCTTGTCTAAGAATCCGAACCTTTTCATAGATCCTCCGCCTACACAGACAAAAGCCTTCTTGCCGGTGAAGCTCTTTAAAGCCTCTAGTGAATCTTTTTCCATGATAAATGTCTCTTGGTAATGTAAATCTCATATACAGCCTCCATTTTTGAGCATTAGTTCTTAATAATAAGAACTTAAGTGTTACTAAAGTTACATACATCTATATTATAACTTAACATTACCATTGTCAATATTTTAACGATATATTTTTTAACAATTTGTTTATTCTCTTCTGATAAAAGCTGAAATTATTTACATCTATTGAGAAAAGAAGCTTCACCAACCATAAGAAGAACAAAAAGCACTCCTATAGGTATAAGGCATGATGTTACAATAAGTACAGCAATAGCCTCTATAAAGGAACTGAGAGTATTCTCAAACTTCTTTAAAAGCTCGTTCACATTTCCCGTAATATTATTTACTATTTTTTCAAATGCACTGCTGTTTTTATTTTCTTCCTCAGCACTCTTTGTTACGGTATCCGTATTTTTGCTTGGCATTATTAAGAGTCGTCTCTATCGAGGCGGCATAATTACTCTCAATCATTCTCGCAATATTTACACTCACAGGAATAGTAAATGATATAACCAGACTGAATAAAAATAATTTAGTCGCAATCTTTGCAAATATCTTCTCATTTGAAGCGATAAATACTATGAAAAGCACACATGCCACAGGAATAACATACTTAAATGCCACAAAGCCTGTTACAGTAAGTAAAAACTTCTCAAGGTAGATTGCACAAAGCACAATCAGAAAATACTTACTCATATCGGCAAGTTCCTGTGCAATAGGAGTACCTACATCTCCCGGTAAAAGTGTAATAGCCGATGAAGATGCCACAGCCGCAGCCGCCAGCTCCATAACCTTACTTCTGCTCTTATCAAGAGCATTTATTGTATCGGCATGAAAATCCACATTCCCCAGCTTATCAGCTATCAGAAAGAATGATACCACTCCTACGGCAATACAAAAAGATTGCTGCAATTACCTTTATTATCAATACTTTTTTTAATTGATGACATTTTTTCCCCTCCAAATACTTTAAAAAAATCCATCTATACCTCTGTTTATATCATCAAAGGCAACATCAAATCTGTCGGTATACCATGGGTCCGATACCGAATCATCACTTCCCGCAAAGCTTAGAAGTTTGAATATCTTCTCTCCGTCGCCAAACAGATTTTTCATATTTCTTATATTAGCATAATCCATACCTATAAGATAGTCATATTCTTCATAGTCGGACTTTACCATCTGCCTTGCCTTCTTGCCTGCACAGGCTATTCCATGCTTTTGCAGTTCGTCTTTTGCAGACGGAAACATCGGATTGCCCACACCGTTCCATATCTCTTCCGAGCTTGTTGCAGCTGAGGGCTATCTCAAACATATCCTCCAACCCAAGCTTCTTCACTTTGTCTTTCATTATAAACTCTGCTATAGGCGAACGGCAGATATTGCCGTGGCAGATGAAAAAGTATCTTTATCATATTTATTTTGAAGTGCCTCCTAAAATGCTATATTTTGCTCCGATTTGACAAGTATATCAGAGACTATTTTTTATACCCATACTCTATCATAAAAATGTGAATTTTTCATCTTCCAAGAACGGGTTGCAGTCATCCACATCTCCTTAATCCATACTGCCGCTGCCTTTATTACCGCCAAATTCACAGCCGTGAACATGGTCATGTCCATAATACCATCTACCGTATCGGTAACCATAGTGAGGCGGACAGTTGGCACAGTCACCGTTGCATCGTCGATCATGCCGTCTTCCTTGTGCCAAAGACACTCCGGCACTTGCTCCTGCAAAAAAATAGCAGCAAGAGTACCAAAGAATCCCCTTTTCGGAGCGGGTGGTTCCGGGATAAAAATCATCGATGTAGATATCCTCTTCTTCCTCTTTGCGCAAGGCTTCCGGTAGCAAAATATTTCGTTGCTTACAGATTTCGATGATAACCTCATCATCAATCTCGCCATACAAATATTCCATATCCTCGGCGGTCAATCGTTCTGCTGAATTAAGCACAGCAGCAGTCACCGGTTCTTTATCGTTGATATAGGCAAACTCTGCTAAATCAGAGCCGGAGAAGGCCAGTTTTTCTTCCACAGCCTTTCTAAGCAGACGGTTAGATGCCGGTACATTAACCTGCAATTCGATGATGATTTCTCCGACTTCATCAGCAGAACCAAGTGAAGTCAATGCAGACAGATTACGCACCTGTGTGCTTTCCGCCCAATCATAGAATTTTTCGTAATATTCATCCCATGTGTATGTACGCAATCAATCCACCTCACATTTCTTTTAAAGCAAAATCTACAATACATAGGTGACCCACTTATTCAGCAGCAGGTCGGTTAATCCTGTAGCATATCTAAATACATATCTAATCTTGCATTGATGTATCCTGCAAACAGATTTTCCATTAGCGAAAGATTGTGCTTTACATAATATTCATCAAACGCATTATAATAGGCAATTCTATCTGTAAACTTAATATCTATAGGTGGGAATCCGGATTTCATCAACTCAAGATTTACAAGCAGTCGTCCGGTTCTTCCATTCCCATCGATAAAAGGATGGATGCCCTCAAACTCGATGTGAAAACGAGCCAGTTTTGTCACAATATGCTCTGTGCTTGCAGCAAAATCATCATAGCAACTGTTCCATCTTCGGCTTAATAAGATACGGAGGCGCGGGTTCATGCTGTGCGCCCACAATACGAACCGGAACTCTACGGTAGACACCACGGTCTTCTCTCTTATCTGCAAGAACCAGATAGTGGATCTGTTTGATGATGCTCTCACTGATTGGAAGATTATCTTTTTACCACTTCGCTCACAAAAATCAAATGCTTCTTTTATGACCGACGGCCTCCATATGGTCTTTCAGCGGTTTCCGGTCAATCGTAAGACCACGAAGAACTAAATCCGTTTCTCTCAAAGTAAGTGTATTTCCTTCAATAGCATTGGAGTTGTATGTGTACTCTACAATAAATTCTTCGTTGAGCCTTGCAACCTCGCCCGCAGTTAAAGGTCTTCTGCTGTCCAGTTCTACCTTCTTGAGGTCAATTTGTGCCAAAAGGCTTTCCCTTGACTTATAACGACCATCAGCAGGTTTCTTTGCATCCACAGGAATTTTCCATCTACGCCCTTCCCGGTATGCACCTGAAATTTTTTCCCTCAGAACAAAGAACTCTGATTCTTCTATCAGAAATGCCCCATTTTTCAGAAGCCTGTTTTACTGTCAAAAAAACATAGATTATCCTCCCAAGCTAAGACATAGCATACCACTTTAACGGAATAATATCAACGATATCGGAATAACATTCATTAAAAATAGCGGAATAATATATCTGTGATTGTGTTGACAGAAACATGCTTTCCATTCTTGGCAATATATCTAAGAATATTTTTCTCATCTGCCTCAAGTTCAGGATATGAATCAGCAAGATCAATATTCCAAACTTTAATCTCAGTATGTTCAATATCAGAAACTATTTCAGACCTTCTAAAAATCGTTTTTGAATAGCTGCTTTATAGATCAAAAGTCCTCCAAATACCTGTCGTTCTGACGCTCCAAGTAATCTGAATAACTTCATGATTATTTCATTACGAGGTCTTGAATCACCGCCTACTAAGAATTACTTTTGTAGATACAAGCATTTTTCCCCGGATTGTTAAAGCAAACTTATCAGTTTTTTTATTCTACCGACAAAATCTGTCTATCACCCCTCTAAACTCCTCTTCCAACGCATCCCAATCAGTGTTCCTGTCATCCTCCATTGTTTCCACAATCGCCTTATAATATTCCAGCTTGTTTTCAATATATTTATTAATCATCTCAGCCCTTGGGCCCTTTTCGGATTCAGACATTCTTACCTTCTTTTGCAAGTAAATCCTCTACCGCCGCCTTCATATCTTCCTCAAGAACAGCATTGACTAATTCATCAAAAGAGCACCGGCGGAGGACATTTCTTTTCATCTATCCATTTGCAGGCAAGAATAGGTCTAAGTACATAAAAATACTTTTTTTGTAATTTACCATATCAGCACATAGATAATCGTAATAATTCTTTTTTGCCGTACCGCAGTAATGGTAAAGTGCCGATTTGCATGAAAAGTACTTGGATGCCGTTCTATCATAAAGCTCCTTCCATTCATCCGTGGTATAATACACAATAGGAGAATTGCTCCATTCAAATAATGTTGCATTGGATTTGTGAAAATGCTTCAATGCCTTTTTATATCCCAACCATTGATATCGAGCACCCTCATTTAATTCCCAATCAATAAAATCCTTGTTCTCACGAAGGGATAAATAAAAGTCTTTATTTCTTACATAGATAAATCTTACATCATAGTCACTGTCAGGTGAGGCAAACCCCCATGCTCTGCTACCGGATTCTATAGCATGTAACACTTTTATATTCTCTTTTTCTTCTATCTCTCTGAGCTTCATGCGAATCAGCTCTTCTATATTTCCTTCAAAATTCTCATATCTCATCTCGAATCACCCTTTCATTTATTGTCATTACAAGTTCCTGAACCATCTTAAAAATCCGGCTCATCCGGAAGATCTGTGTGCTCAGCCGCATAATGCAAACGTCTTTCATACTCTCTCATCATATCATAGAAGCTGTCCGAAAAAGTTCCCTCATCTGTTTGATATTTTTCCAAAGCGGATATCCATCAGCAGATTATGTTCCTTTTCTCTGTATGCATTGATTTCTCCCTTTTCCAGTATATCAATAGCCATCATAAATAATCTCATAAGATGCATGGCATGTTTATTCAGATGCAAATCATCCTTCTTTTTATTTCTCTTACCTATTTTTCTCATAGTCTTTTACAACATTTGACATTGTATTCCACATACTTGCATAATCTCTTAGCGGATAATGATTCAAATTTGCATTGATAAATATCTCTGTTTCAAGCTCAGGGTTAATTGCTTTGTCAATAAAAATCTCCAGACTTCCGTTTTCAAAGCTCTTATAGCTTGAGTTAAAACTGTACATTGCATTCTTTACAGAATTAAAAATATGCTGCTCTTTTTCACTTTGTGGAAATGTGTCTCTGGCAAGTGCATTCTGTAATCTTCTAAGTTGCGCATCCGCATATCCTCCAAATGATTGAATAGCCCTTTTAGATAAAAAAACAATCTTTTATTATCCAGAAGCATCTGTCCGATATCATTAAGATAGAGATAATTATCCGGTGAAAGGCCAAGTAACTCTATTGTATTCGGATTGCAACTTAAAAGTAAATTCACCATTTTATTGAATGCATAGATAACAGTATCCGTATTATCATCCACATACTGTTCAAACTGCGTAAGTCCTATTAGATCGGACTTTTGGTTTAGAGTAATTCCTCTTATATCTATATCACTGCCTTCTATATTTGTCCCATATGCATAGCTTCCTGCCAGTCCAAGAAGTATCACATGCTTTCCAAGATGTTCATTAGTATTTATAAAATTATATTCGGGTTTATTTATAATATTTTTTTATAGCCGGTCACTATGCTCCTCCTCTAATAATATCTATTTTTATATACTATTATTTTTCTAAGTTCAAATTTTTTTATATACATTATTTATCAATAATTGTACACATCTATGCACCATAATTTTTTTCAATCTTTACTGCATAAAAACTTTTCCATCTAAGTTAAAAATATAAATCTTGTAATTTGGTATTATCAGGTACATATAATTGATGCCTTGATTCCCCTCACTGTTAGTTTGCCACGGCATACCCACTTTCTATCAGGGGCAATAGCTAGAATTTCCTTTGAGCAATCTTTTCAAATATTTTCTTTTCTCTATGGCGTTCCCCAAGAAGCCAAGGTTAAAGCATTAGCTGTACTTGAATTTATTCCAAAGAATATAATAGGATTTGCTCCGGACTCTCCCAAAATAAATCTTTCTGTATCATCACCCAAATACAATACTTCCCCATTCTTTTTTTCTTTTTATAAAATTTTTTCAAGGTCATTTCCAATAGTTTCTTTTTGTTATCATTCATTTTTATGCTATTCTCATATCTATTTTTTTATTATACTTTAACCCTATTCCCACTACCTTATAAAGAGATCTCTAAGCTTTAGCTTATCAAATGCCAACATTCCTCTGGCTTCCAGGTACAAATCATCTTCCTCAATAATTTTTCTTTTGCTTAGCTCATTTTAATAGCTTTTCATAGCCTATATATGCCCTTGGTACTTTTTGCTATTCTTTTTTCTGCTGTATATATCACACATGGGTAAGCCAATGCCTCATTTATAATCTTTGCAGTAGTTATATCAAACCAAAAAAATATTCCTTTCTTTTTAGAGGAAACCTTGTTATTTCTATTTTCTCATTGTCAATTTTTATCTTGGTAAGCAACGCATATAATCCCCAATACTAATCCGACAGTCAAAAATAACAGCAATATCCACCTTGCCATCTTGTCCGTCTCCGGACTATCTGACGGTAAAAGCTTTGCCTAGCCCCCAAAAATGTTGTAACCCCTAAAACTATAGGCATAAAACTGACAAACAAATATACTAAACCCGGTCTTATTACTATTACATCATGCTTTGATTTCATTTTACCTCCCGCCACCGGATTTTCACCGGTTTCATATATATTTTCTCTTTACCGCTTACTTTAATATTTATTTTAAAGCATTGTAAGCTGTAAATCAAAGGCATTTGTTTATTTTGCCAATGCTAAAAATGACAAATGCAATTACAATTTTTCATTTGGCATAAAAAAATGGATTTTAAAATCCACCCACCCCAATATTTTACAAAGAACATAAAAAAGCCGCCACCAAACAGACTAAATATCTATTTGGTGACAGCCCATTTACTCATTGTATATAAATTACTTGCCAAGTCTTGCCTTTACCCAAAGCATCTGTAGCTATAATAGCTGCATACAACTCATCAGGTGTTACGTCTCCGCAAGGTTATGTATTGTTTCTCCCTTTACGCAGGCGTTCTTTGCTATAGTGTGAAGATCCTCATCTGAAAAATCTCCAAGCTCTGCAAGTGTAATAGGCAGTCCTACTTCAAGACAGAAATTCTGTATATCCTCAAACTCGGCCTTATCCGCACACTCAAGTGTAAGCTGTATCAAAGTACCGAATGCCACACAATTACCATGATATGCCTCATGTCCGCCAAGTGAAGTAACTCCGTTGTAGAATGAGTGAGGAGCCGCACAGTTTACATTATCTGCTCCTACACCTGATAGGTAAACTGTAGCCTCGATGATTGCATCCAAAGCCGGAGTAACAACATTATTCTCACAGGCGGTTATAGCCGCTTTTCCGTATTTTCTTAAAGTATCATAGCAAGCCTTTGCAATCGCCATACCTGCTCTTGTAATACCGCCACTCTCCAAACTTGGTGACTCTGTAGAGAGCGTCTCCCATTCCTGCAATCAAAAACTTTACAGGTGCTTTAGCTATAACACTGTTGTCTACAAGTACCGCATCAGGGTTTTGCGGATAGAATAAATATTTATTAAAGCTTCCGTCATCATTATATATAACCGAAAGTCCTGTACAAGGTGCATCTGTAGCTGCAACTGTAGGTATTATAACTATTCTCTTACCCATGTAGTATGCTGTTGCCTTAGCTGCATCCACTGCCGAACCGCCGCCTACCGCAACAACAACATCAATCTTATCAGCCTCAACAATGTCCTGCATTTTCTTTTATCTCGCTGATACTTGACATTCCTCCGAAGACTTCATATCTGCGATAATCATCTTCTCCTTCAAAACTCTTTTCCAAATCTTCATGGCAGCTGTTATAACCGCTGTTCGAACAGACAAACAACCATCTCTTTCCCATATACTCCATTTCCTTACGGAACTGAAGCAAAGCTCCTTTTCCCTGTACATACTTGAGTGGTGCACGCATCATTCTTAAACGCTTCATAACAAAACCTCCATTAAAACCGTCAAGCTTTGAAACTATGTCAAAACTTTAACATATATTGCTAAGGACTATTGTAGCACAAAGATTGTATTTTTCAATTCTTATTTTATTCCCTCATAATGCGTCCACATGTGTGCTACTTTTACCACACCTTCATACGCTATACCATTCTCGATAATCTCATCACTATAAACTTCATATACTAATCTGTGCTGAATATTTATACGCCTTGAATAAAACCCGTAAGACTTCCAACCAAACTCTCATATGGTGGTGGAGTTTTAAACGGATCTTCACAAATGATATTTATTTGTTATAATTATCGGCTGCGAATATTCATTAACATCTGAAACAGTTTGGTAAAGATTCGCTCTTGCCTTTGTTATACTAATTGCAGTCATAATATTATCTCCTTACAAAGAAAGTATAACGTACTTTTTTTACGTACGTTAATTGCAGGTATTTTTTTATTCATTATAAACTTTGCTGTCTTCACACTCTCCCAATATTTCTTTTTAAACATTCTATAATTATACTCACTGTTTCCTCTTCCATAAACAGCAAATATAATTTTATCAAACAGCTTCCACATTTTTTCTTCAACTATCAATTCTTTAAAATATCCAGCAACATTGCGAGCATCATGTCCGAATGCTCCACAGCCCCATGCTCCCAATGTAATTGTTCTATATCCCTAATCTTGCCGCACAGTATAGATATTGTCTAAGCCTTTTTCTTCATCACCTTATCAAGAACCTCTTTTTGACTGTCCATATGCTCTGTCAAACAGATTCGGTGCAGGAATAGTCATAACAGCTGTGGTATAAGGTTTAGGAATAAATTCTAAATCTATATTTCTAAATACATCTACTACAGGTGACAGAAGCATATAATCGGAATCAAATGCCGTTCCAAATTTAAGATTATACTTATACATCTTAGAAGCCTTGGATGAACTTATAGATTCATACAAAGTACTCTGCCTACATAAACACTCTTCCTGTGCACAAGCTCCGTTCTTATAGCCACCTCCCGGATGATATGCATTGGCAAAATTCATTACCAAATCTGAAAGATATTTAAAGCTGTCTGCGTTTACAACAGAGATTTCACATTTTGAAGAGTATTTAAACTTCCCGGCCAAAAATTTGTCCTTATCCTCCACAATATCTTTAATAACATTAGGTGAGAGTACCACTACATTCCTATGTTTTTCCAAATCATGTGGCAGTTTTTATAAACTTACCGTCATTATAAAATCCGTTGTTCTTTAAAAATCCCTTGTTCTCTTCTATACACCACAATATTAGCTAATCTGGACATAATTACCTCCGTTAATACATTTACTGTAATTATCATATCAGACATGCTGTACATCTTTTCGGACTTTGGTAGTGATTTTAAAGAATTTAAAAAAGACAGCTGATCACTAAATCAGCTGCCTGTAAGTTATATTATATACTATTAAAATAGTATTCCACACATTGTATATGCTAAAGCAATTTTTAAATTCTCTTCAAATTCCTGCTCTGTATCAACAAATCTATATGGTTCATACTCTCCATAAGCTGACGGTCCGCTTATAGTAACCAGTTGTATATTCTCAGCACCTATCTCTTTTATTATCTTTTTGAAATCAACCAAAATGTTGTCCATGAGAAGTCTGTAGCGCTATACTTCCTATACCGTCAGCCTTCTTTGCAACAAGATAGCACATATTCTAAAGCCTCCCTAAACTCACTTTCTGTTCTTATTTTACCGTTTTCATATTCTTTTCTCAATGTAAAACCTGAACTATATAAAGTACTCTATCGTCTTCTCCGGGGTCTTTTCGGTCTTCTCATTATAAAGTATTACCGCCTCACGGTTTTCGAACTTTCCAAGGGCATAGAGTACGTCATCCTCCCTATTAAAAATATCCGAAAGGCACAATACGATTATATTTTAAAGGTTGATCAAGTACCAGCTCCACATCACCTTCCGGTATGAACTGTGACCAGTGCTCATCTGTAAACTCATCCTCATAATAAGGATCAAACATATAAATATTCTTATCATCCACACCTGTAAGCAGGGCATAATGCTGTACATCATAAAAGAGCCTTACTACTACAGCACCGCCCCTGTTGAGTGCATCATTTATACGGCTTGTTTCACCTATGAAAACCTGTTCACCTGTAATATATTCACATATGACATTGAGCTGCCTTATCTCTCTGAATCTGTTCAGCCAATTACTAAGAAACATCATTGCCATATGAGAAGTTCCGCTCTTTCCCGGATGCCCCTCATTACTGTAGCAATCAAGTGTGTAAAGCATAATGTTTCTGATAACTTCCGGCGGAATATCTTCTCTTTCAAATAGAAAGCTCAGTGCATTAAGCATTGAAGTCGGTCCGCAATCATATTCAGATAATTGATAATGTAATGGATTTTTCATTTTACACCCTTCTTTCTATCTGCATATAGTATAAAGCTCCAATATATTACAAGCAAAATTATAATTTCTCTTCAAGCTTTTTTTATGCATCAACGCTTATTATACAAGTTCATTTATAAATATTCCACTGATTTTTATTTATAGAATTCAATGTTTTTGCAATACTTTTATCAGAAAAATTAACAATTTCACATTTCACATCACTTACATACCCAAATATCCAGGATGTAAAGTCCGCTATATCAAACTCTATAAAGCCTCTATCACCTATATCTGAGAGCTTACAAATACTTGAATGACTGCTATCCATCTCTATTCTAAAATATCCGTTTTGAGTTTTTTTACTATATTATCATTTATTTTTATAATAATATCTACAGGTTCCTTTGCTCTAAAATTTGACAAAAGTTCTGCTATATCAGTGATCCTGACCATGATATTTTCCTTGACAAACTCCCTTTGGGAAAGTTCTCCTGATACTATTCTCTCCTTTAGCTCAAGCTTTTGTCTGCCCCAAAAAGATTCCACAGCCAGTATATCATTATCATCGCTGTATACATTTATAAATCCGTCCTCGGAAGCGATCTCCTTTAGATCCCTTATAAAATAATTCTCATCTCTATAGGTATATACATCATTATCCCTTGAAACTTCATTATTTATAAAATCCAAGATCCTAAAAATAAGCTCCTTATCAGGCTCCTCTTTGATTACCTGCTTTTTAAGTTCGCTAAAATTTGCATTATACTCATTTTTATCCGCCACAAAGGCAAAGTCAAAAAGGCAGATAATAATCCTTATTGGCAGGAATCAAGTATGTAAACGGAACATGTTCTGCATTCATATCGCAAAGTGCCTTATTTAAGAGCCTTCTCATATAGCCCTGTCGCTTAAATTCCTTTCCGGTAGCTACAGCAACTATATAGTCCAGATTATAAAGTTTGTTAAAGACTGATATTTTATAAGGATTCAGCATCATCATAGACCTTATGCTTTCACCCTCTATATCCGCCAAAAATCCTGTTATCTTTAAGCTTTTCCTCATAATAATAATTTACAAAGCTGTCGGAATCTTTTCAAAAAGCCTCCTGATACAGAGGCTTTGTAAATGCTTTTTTTCTTTTGATTCAAATATTTTATCATAGTATTACCTTATTTGCTCAACATAGTACTTTTCTCGCATAATCCACCGGATAATAACTTTGCTTTGCATGCCGTAGTCCTCAAGTCCCAAATCGTCTTCTACGATTAACAAGACTTACATTCGGAAATTCATGTACCAAAAATTCTTTATTGATTGCCTGATAAAGACCTGCTATCTCAGGATTTGCCTTTTTCAATATGTATTACAGCCATGTCCTCAAGTGGATTGTAGCTTCCTATGGAAAAAAAGCCTCCATTTTGCCGTCAATATATATCGCACCCATTCTTATATTCAGTCTGGTACAATTAAGCAAAATATCATGTATTCCTTCTACCTCAGGGTCCAGATGTTGTTCAACCTCTTCTCCCTTTTGTGCTCTCCACTTATCCAAAAATTTGAACACATCATCTCTGTCTGTAGGATTACATCCAAGAGCTCTGTATTCATATCTGTCACCATAATTCTTTACAAAATTATTGTAATGATTTTTCTTTTTATGAAGCTTCTTTCCTGAAAGAGTTCTGAGCTTCTCTCCTTCATAGAGATAATCCTTAGCATCCTCCTCAAGCCTTACGATAAACTTATCCTCCGCAAATTCAATACTTTTATTCCTTCCTCATCTGCCAGATGAATCTTTAAAGGCAGGTTCAATACTTCATTAAAATAATCCACCATTAAGCCGAAGCAATACTCAAGGTCCTCTTCCTTACAAAGTGGCATAGCGGAGAAAGGTCTGTCCTCATCCCCCATAAGCCAAAGAAGTCCAACCTCCTCATCATCTCTCATTGCGATAACCGCTCTTACATTATAATATTCTTTCCATATAAAGCTCTCAAGCTCTACACTGTCATAAGTTCTGTTATGCCTAAGTCCGTAAAACTTGGCATACTTTTGGTATATCATCCGCTTCTAATTGTTTTAAAATTTAATTTTTATAGTCCATATTTTAATTATATTTATTTTTTTCCTCTTTTGTCAAATTAAAAAATACATACATCAATTATTTTATCTGTAAAATCAAATATAGTCTTTACTTTTTGCCATAATATAATATTATGATAAAGTAGTTACAAGGTTACAAGTCATTATAAGGAGTACTTATGAACGAATTAGAAAATCTGCGTGAAAAAATTGATACTATAGACAAGGAAATGATAGCCCTCTTTGAAAAAAGAATGGATATAGTAGCCGATATTGCAGCCTACAAAATAAAAAATAATCTCCCTGTTCTAAATCAAAACAGAGAGGATATCGTTGTATCAAAAAGTAAAATCTACTGTAAAAAAATAAGGACTACGCAGACAGTGCTGCTGATCTCATCAAAGATATCATGGAAATCAGCAAAAAAATTCCAGCAAAAGCTTATCTCAAAACAATAATAAAAATTTAAAGGCATTGACCTGTTTTAAAATCAATGCCTTTTTTCTAATCTTCCTTTGCCCATCCGAAGGCATACTTCACAGCCTTTTTCCACATTCTTATCTTTTCTTTTCTGACTTCTTCACAAAGATTTGGTGTAAATACTCTGTCAATACTTCTGCTACCCTTTATATCCTCTATACTGTTCCAAAATCCGACAGCAAGTCCTGCCAGATATGCAACACCAAGTGCCGTAGTCTCCACACATTTTGGACGCTCCACACGTACATTACAAAAATCCGCTTGAGTCTGCATCAAAAAGTCATTGGTACTTGCACCGCCGTCCACATTCAATAAACTTAAAACTATACCCGAATCCTTCTCCATCACATCAAGTACATCTCTCACCTGATAAGCCATAGACTCCAATGTGGCCCTGATTATATGATATTTATTAACGCCTCTGGTAATACCGACAATAGTACCTCTGGCATATTGATCCCAATAAGGTGCACCAAGTCCTGTAAAAGCCGGCACAACATAGCAACCGTTTGTATCCTCAACCTTCATTGCCATATATTCTGAATCTTCGGATGAATCTATCAGACGCATTTCATCCCTAAGCCACTGTATAGAAGCACCTGCTACAAATACAGAACCCTCAAGGGCGTAGTTCACCTTTCCGCCAAGTCCCCAGGCAATAGTCGTCACCAGCCCGTTATCGGATTTGACAGGCTTTTCACCTGTATTCATAAGCAGAAAGCAACCTGTACCATAAGTACTCTTTGCCTCTCCATCTCAAAACAAGTCTGTCCAAAGAGCGCCGCCTGCTGATCTCCTGCCACACCGGCAATAGGAATACTTTGTCCAAAAAATGATGAGTCCGCCTCACCGTAAATACATGAAGATTCCTTTACCTGTGGCAGCATTGATTTTGGAATATCAAGTAGACCAAGTATCTCCTCATCCCATTCCAAGGTATGTATATTAAAGAGCATGGTTCTTGAGGCATTTGAATAATCTGTAACATGTACTTTCCCGTTTGTAAGCTTCCAAATAAGCCAGGTATCTACCGTACCGAACAGCAATTTGCCTTCTTTTGCCTTTTTTCTTGCACCTTCCACATTGTCAAGTATCCACTTTATCTTTGTTCCCGAAAAATATGCATCAAGCATCAGACCGGTTTTATCACGAATCATATCAGAATATCCGCTGTTCTTTAACTCATTACAATAATCCGCAGTCCTTCTACATTGCCAAACTATTGCCCTATACACAGGAATACCCGTTTCCTTATCCCATACTATTGTAGTTTCTCTTTGATTTGTGATACCGATACCTGCAATATCCGAGGCACTTATTCCAAGCTTTGCCATAGCTTCTACAGCTACACTAAGCTGTGTAGACCATATAGCATCAGCATTGTGTTCTACCCAACCCGCCTTTGGATAATGCTGTGTCAGCTCTTTTTGTGCCACCTCACATATCTCACCTTTTCGATTGAATATGATACATCTGCTGCTTGTAGTGCCTGCATCAAAAGCCATAATATATTCTGCCATATTCTTCTTCCTTTACTCTTTTCTTTTTAACGGTTCTTCTCCACTCAAGTCCATTACAATCATTTCCATACTGATATTGTAGTCTTTTTCCCAATACTTCTAAAGTTTTCTTATTCATATCCCATATTTCATCCATTCTCTCACCAAAGTTTTTCTAAAGTAAGTGGATTATTCTCATCATATCCCAGTTCATTTGAAAAACTCACCAAAATAACCGCCTTTTGAAAAATTTGTGTTGAAATTTCTTATAGCCTCCGGAGTGTCTATATTGGTTTCATTAAAAAGAACAAATCCCGGGTAAATACCATAGCTGAACCCCTCTATTGTATTCATATCTGTATCATATATAAGCACATAAGTACTACGCAATCCAAAATGATCTGACATAATATCTATTTCGAATAACTTATCATATACTTTTCTAATTGCAATACTTCTAAAACGCTATATTCTCTTCAATATCTCGATAATCCAAATAACTGAAACCCGTATATTGCACAATCATATTCAAATTTTTTTATATTTACCATATATACTGATATTTCCAAGGTTTATAAATGATTTATGCTTCTTGTATGATAAGACAATATCATAATTTTTCTTTTTATAGTTGCCCTGACAATATATTTCCGATTATCACTATGCGGATACGACCTTTCCAATAAAAAGATCATCAGCAAAAATATGACATACTGAAAATGTCTGAAATAGTTGTATCATACCATGATAATATCCCGTTTCTACCGCACCTTCATCCTCATCTTTTGCTTCAGGAATCGCAATTGCACGGTCTATCGTATATTTACTTAAAATTTCAAACGCCTTAATAATCTCTTCCAACTTTTCATTTTTTCTGTACAGCTTATTTCCGATATCGATATATCTCTTATACCCAAAAAAATCCATAGTCACGGTCAAAACAGTATTCAAGCACAGTATTCAGCAGTTTCTCATCCTCTCTTAAGCTTGATATCAAAATACCGTCTACTATCAGATACTCCATAACAGTCTTTTTATTGTTTCCTAATTCTTGGGATAAAATATTTTCTACAGTAGCCTTCTTCCCCTCGGTATCATATATTTTTTTCAAGTTCTTTTAATCTCGCATCACACTCGACATCATCTTTTGCATAATAACTTGCCACTGCCCATATATCTTTTTACATCGCAATCTTTTGGAATTTCTACTATATTTTTCAAGATTATCTATTCTTTTTATATTCATTTTTCATCCCTGTTATATCTTGCTCCGTTCCATATTATTTGATTCGCTGTCACATTATAGTCTGAAGACATTAGTTCGTACATACCCGGTCAATACATTGATTATACATAAAACAAGTATCAATATTAAGGCAATATATATTCTATTTCTGTACTTTAACTTCACGCAAATCCCTCCTTAATGCTAAAACCGGGTCTATAAATACTTTTTGCATTTGGGCATACAGCTTTTACATCACAATTTATCTTTAGATGGTATAACTGTACTCTTCTCAAGTTCTTAAAATTTTTTTACAAAATGCAAATTATCAAGTACATTCTCTTCTTCATATGTGCCTATATCCTCCTCATTATCACCCATATATGTCAGTATTATAGTTTCAACATTCTTAAAATATCCCAAATCAGTAATATCTTTCACATGATAGTCTTTTAAAATTTATAGACAGAAATTTTTATTTTTCCCTCAAAGAACTCTTCCGATAATACCCTTTATTGGCTTTTTTCTCGTCTTTTTGCCAAAGACATACGATCTTTTACCCATAGTATCTCTCACAGCCCTCAAAAATTCTTCGTCCTTAAAAAAATGCTATTCTCTCCATTAAAAATATTAGAATAATTATAAATATGCCTAAATAAAATGTTATTGTGTAGTTCATATTTAATTCTTCCTCCTGTTTAAAATCACGTACATTTCAGTTATTATTATATGTTTATTTTATAAATATTTTTTTGCTATATTTCAATATTTTTTTATATTAAAAGAACCCCCATACCTTTTTCACATAGGGGCTCTAAACAATAGTATTACTTTTTCACTTTCTGTAGTCATAACCTCATACATACCGGTCAGCACATTGACTACACATACAATCAGTATAAAACCTAAGCACCCAATATATCCGCTTTTTATACTCTAATTTCATCTATGTCTCTCCTAACCGTAAAACCCGGTTTATAAACACCATTGCTCTCGGAAATTCCCTTTTAATCTTTCTTATGCAACGGTTCTCTTCCGGTAAAATCATTTACAATACTATCTATACCGATATTATATCCTATATACAAAAATCTATAAATTTTCTCTTCCATACTGCAAAGTTCATCTATCTTCTCGCCGAAATTTTTCCAATGTCAGTTGATTATTTCCATCATAGCCGACATCATTTGCAAAATTCTTCCAAATAACCACCTTTTGAAAAATTTGTATTGAAATTTTTTATAGCTTCTATTGTATCTACATAGTGACTGTCAGGAGATGCAACTACATTGTATATATCAAAGTAACTATACACCGGAAGTACAGGATAAAAATCCGTAGCTTAACCCCTCAAGCGTATGTATATCCGAATCATATACAATTACATAGGTACCACAAAGTCTAAAAATTTTTAGATATAATTTTTAAATCAATTAATTTATCCTCCACCATATCAGTTGCAGGACTTTTTTTAATGATATATAATTTGTAATATCAAAAATCATCCAAATCTCTAATTGATACATTCTTTATTATCATATTCAGATTCTTATATCTTCCGTATATACTGATATGTCCAAGATCTATAAATGATCTGTATTTTTTTGTAGGATAATACAATATCATAATTTTTCTTTTATAGATGTCCTAACAATATATTTCTTATTATCCGTCCCGGGATATGATTTTGCCACTAAAAGATTATCGTCAAAATATAATAAACTTGAGAATGTCTGGAATAGTTGTATCATATGATGATAGTATACCGTTTCAGTTGCACTTTCATTCCCATCTTCTGATTTGGGCATCACAATTGCACGATCAATTGTATACTTGCTTAAAGTTTCAAAAGCTTCAATAATTCTTTCAAGCTTACCGTTCTTTTTATAGAGCTTATTTCCGATATCAATATATCTTTTGTATCCAAGGAATCCATAGTCTCTGTCATAGCAGTGTTCAAGAACATTATTAAGCAGTTCCGTGTCGTTTCCAAGACTTCTTATTAGGCAACCGTCCACTATCAGGTACTCCATCATAGTCTTTTTATCATCTCCTACATCTTTAGACATGATATCCTCTACGATAGCCTTTTCTCCCCCTTCATCATATATACTCTTAAGTTCCTTCAGTCTTGTATCACACTCACTGTCATCCTTTGCATAATAACTTGCCACCGCCCAAATATCTTTTACATCACAATCTGTCGGTATATCCACCAAATACTTAATCTCATCTATACTGTGATATCCGGTCTCGTCCTTATTATATCTCTCGCCCTTCCATATAATTTGATTTACATTTGCGTTTTTGCTTGTACTACACATCTCATAGAATCCTGTCAGCACATTGACTACGCATACAATAAGTATAAACCTAAGCAACCAATATATCCGCTTTTTATACTCTAATTTCATCTATGTCTCTCCTAACCGTAAAAACTAGTCTATAAACACTATTGCCCTCGGACATTCGTTCTTCACACTCTTATCTGCGTTAAGATGATATAACTGTACCCTTCTCAGCTTATTAAAATCCCTTACTTTATTTAGATTATCAAGGACATGTTCCTCATTATACATACCGATATCTTCCTCATTATCGCCCATATATGTCAAGATAATTGTCTCAACATTCTTAAAATATTCAAGGTCACTTACATCCTTAACATGGTAATCCTTAAAATTGATTGATAAGAAGTTCATCTTCTTTAAATCCTTTTTTTCCAAATGATACCCTTGATAGGCTTCTCTCTTTTATGTGCCAGAGACATACGGTTTTTCCCCATAGTATCTCTTACCGCTCTAAGAAACTCCGCATCCTTAAAAAAAGCTATTCTGCTCACCACAATCATGCATATTATTGTAAATATTCCCAAGTAAAATGATAATGTATAATTCATTTCCATATTTTCCTTTCCGTTAAAATTCTTTTGTAGACTTACCATATTGTTTGTGTATTAAGAGGACTCTATACTTTTACTTATTGAAAGATTATAATCATCGTCCAAATGCATATATATCATGCTATTAAACAAACTATAATAATTTTAATTCTCATTAATTCCTATTACCTCCTCAATACTAAAACCCGTCTATAAAAACTCTTGCATGCCGCTTTTTACATCACTATTTATCTTTAGATGATATAACTATACTCTTCTCAAGTTCACATTTAATTCTCCTGTTTAAAAATCACGTACATTTCAGTTGTTATTATATGTTTATTCTATAAATATTTTTGCCATATTTCAATATTTTTATTAAAAATCAGGTATCGAATATTACTTGCTATATTATTTTTTTATATTAAAAGAACCCCCATGCCTTTTTCACATAGGGGCTCTAAACAATAGTATTACTTTTTCACTTTCTGTGGTCATAACCTCATCAGGATCGACAAAGTCTGCCCAAAACGGATTGTCTCACCCAAAGATAATATCCTCTGTTGCTGTCATCCATGGTAATCTGCCAAATCTCAGGCGAATACATCATAGAGCTGATACCTATCTCATCAGGATCCTCATCATCTTTAGCTACAACTTGAAGGTACATAAAATCCAAACAACCACCATCTGTCTCTACAACATAATAAGTCTCAATCCTTTTTATTCCCTTTTCTTTGTCTTCTGTGACTACCGGAAAATTTCTGTCATACTTGACACTCTTTGACTTTCCCTTATACCTCTTAAGCAGTAATGCAATTTTAAAGTCCATATCTTCTATGTTATCTCTTGCATTCTTTTGAAAAACAGTGCTTTCAGCGCATCAGCATTTTGATCATCCAACGCAGCAATCACCTTATCTTTATATTCTTTTTCCTCAGGTGGTTGATTATCATTTTTTGTAATCTCACTCTTTGCACCGTCCACTGTATTTTTAACCCTTGAGCAGGCTGATATTAAAAGGACTGATGCAATAATAAGGAATCTTATTTTTTTCATACTTTTTATATGCTCCTTACTTTGTATCTGATTCGAAAGATTATAGTCGTTATCATTTATATATTTCTTTGATTCAATGATTTCCATTCGTAATCTGACCAATTCTTCATATCCTGTATCCATCAAAATCTTTAAATACCAGCAAATATATTTAAAACCATCTCCGCTTCTTCCACTCCAGTAGTCATCAATATCTGTTATAATATTTACTAAATCTTCCCTACTTTTTATTTAATCTATACTTAAATACATCATAATTATTCTCTGCACTTGCCATGCCTGCAATATTTGATTTAATTTCCATATTCTTATCTCCTATTATTAGTGTCCAAACGCATAGATATCATATCCGTCCTTTTCTTTATCCACATCATCCTTAATAAACTCCCCCTTCTCCAATTGCAAATATAGATATTCCAACATTATTTTCATGAAAATCATCTACAGGTACTATTACCATAGCAATCTTTTAAACTCGGTCTATGTACTTCTCCCTCCTTAGGGTCTGCGAACTCTATAGTAGTATTAGCATATACCTCTTTATAGATTTTTACCTCTATCTGCTCTTGATTGATAATTATTATCTTCATTAAGCTTATACCTTATTATGGAAGACGGCCATGGCCATGACTCATTTTTCTCTGATAATTCTGTCTATCTTTTTCATCAAAATTGTCTATCTTACTCCTTGCATGCTCGGGAAATAAACTCGCTAATAGTTCTCTATCATTAGTGTTCAATGCTCTTATTATCTTTTCTATATACTCATTTACTACTACAGCCCTCGCCATATATGTAGTTATCTAATTTATCAGAGTCATGTACATATCTTGCAACCTTAACTACCGAGGTACACCCTATGAGCATGCATGCTATTAAAAACATATAATGAATTTAATTTTCATTAATTTATATTACCCCTTTCCCATTTTATAACTGCATTTCTATGAACTAAGTCTAAACACCAGTTATCATTTATTTTATCTTCGTTTTTGATCATCAAATTCTGCTGTATGTACGAATTCCTTCCACATAGCCCTTTCCTCATTAAAGTCAACCATCCCTGTCATTACTAAATCTTCAGCTTTTACATCTTGAAATCTTTTATCCGGATTAAACCCTGTTATCCACCACTGATACTGATCATCAGCATCCCAATCAAGTACTTGTGTACCATCTTTTAGCCTTATATTCAAATTCATTTTTAGTTTGCTTTTGAGTATAACAACCTACATGCCAGTTCTTACCTTTGTATATACCTATTTCACCTCCGGCTCCAAGGTTAAAATAATCCCCCTTCCACATCCAAAGTGTAAATTTATCATCTCCTCTTCCAAATTTAAATTTACCCCTATTCATAGATGTAAAAGAATCAAATGCAAAATCATAAAAAAATTATTATAACCTCCACAGGCCTGCCAGCATATTCTTGAAACGTGATATACACCATCCTTATCCTTGTGAAAATCTACAGCAGCAAAAATACTATCATTTTCCGGATTCTAGAAAACTCGTTACATAAATCAGAAATACTTATCCTTCCATTGATATCAAAGTTTGAACCAGGAATAAACTTAAGCTCTAATATTTCCTGGAAGATTTAATGATATTATATGCTATTTGTGTAATACGACTTTTTATTATTTGGAATTTCTTCAACCCAATATTTATATTTACTATTAAAGATATCATCCAATAATACAGTTATTCTATCAAACATATTAACGCCATTATCATCATGTATCGACTCCAATGTGTTCACAATTGGTGATTCTCCTGTGCTGTCCACAAATATTAATGGTGCATTATAGCAGTACGTATACTCGTTCTGAGTAAATCCATATCTTAGATCTCCCTTGATTTTATCCTTTCCAAGAAATCTTCCCATATTTTCATCGTACATTCTTGTAGCTGAAAAGATAGTTTCCGCTTATATCATCTACCATGAGACCGGCAAATCCGAAGTTCTTTGGTTTGCTTCCAAGCACTTCTCCAAACTCTGAGTACTCAAAAAGCTCACCCCCTTCAAGTATTACACTTCCAAGCTCATCACATATTATATTGGTGCTGTTATCATCCTCCACCTCTGATATCAGTTGAATATCCCATACAAAAACTTCTCTCATTTCCATCACTGTTTTGCCATAGTATATTATCAGTCTTTTTTTCTGATATCAATTACATAGCTTGTAGTATGTGACTCATTTCCGTCAGTCTCTGTCTTACCTATTCTGTGACCAAGTCCGTCATATTCATAGGTTACACTGTTTTTACCGGATATGACACTTATAAGTTGTCCCAATCCGTTGTATTTGTACTCTGCTTCAAGCTCACCACCTGAAAACTTCTTGATAAGATTTCCTCTCTTGTCATACTCATACCTTTTTTGAATCAAACCGTTATTCTTAACTATAAGCTCTTCTGCGAGTTTTCCACCCTTATAGATATATTTTGTAGTAATCACTTCATCTTCAACATATTCTACTTTAGCGGTTCTGTTTCCGAAGATATCATATCTGTATTCCCTTAGCATTTTATCGTTCAATACAACTTTTGTGATTCTTCCTACCTCATCATAAGAATAACTGTAATCCTTTACACTTCCGTTCTTATTGATACTTATGCCTGTCTTATTTCCTACCAAATCATATGTATAAGTATATTCCATATTGATTTTTCATCACTGATATGTGTTATTTTTTGTCGGACTTCGATATCATTGTATTCATAGAAAGTTTTTGCTTCCATCACTATACTCTCTTGATTCAAGTCTGCCCAAACAGTCATAGGTCAACCTGATATGTTCATTTCCTGAAACGGTTTCTATAAGTCTACCTTTTTTTATCATAGTTATATCCCACCTTTTTACCGTCAGGGTATACTATAGCCACAGTTCTTCCAAACTTATCATATTCATAAAGCAATACTGTGTCCCTCTGTAGTTAAAGCCTTTTTCACCAAACCTTTCTTATCTCTTTCAAAAGCTCATAGTTCCAAAAGCTTCCTGATACAGCTTTCAAAAATCTGTTGCTATCGTACTCATAGTTTACATAATTACCGTCAGAACATTTCATCGAAGTTAAAAGTCCTGCTTCATTGTACTTTAACTCTGTTTTTAAAACCGTCTTCATCAATATTTTTCACCACTTGTCCAAGACTGTTATAATCCATAGTTTTATAAGTACTGTCGGCATTTTCTATTTTTAAATATTCTGCCCATATTGTTTTCTATGATAGCTTCTTGTCATACAGTCATTTTTCATTATCTTTTTGTACTGTCTTATTCCTACAAGATTGTACATTTTATCATAACTGTACTCACTTACCAGACCGTCACTGTCAACCACTTTTTTTCAAGTGTATTTCCCTACACCGTATTTAAAATAGTTTGTATTTCCGATGCTGTCTTTAATAGATGTTATATTTCCTTCATTATCATAGCTATAAGTATTTTTCTCTACCCGTATCAGTCCTTATTCGGATACTCTTCCTAAGTCGTCATAATCATAATAAATCTTATTTTCCGTATCGCCCGCCAGTCGGCTTTCTTCTGTAGGTCTTCCAAGCTTATCATAATTATATATGTATTTTTACATCATCACCCTAAATTAACCGCTTTTACTCTGCCGTTCTGATTATATTCATAGCCTGATACATTGCCAAATATATCGGTATACTCAATACCCTGTTCATAGAATCATATACAAAGCTTTCGCTGATATTATCATCCAAGGTTTGCTTTAATACTCTTCCATATTCATCATATTCATATCTGATACTTCCGCTTGGCAGTGCTATCTCAACAAGTCTGTCTCCATCATAAAACAAAATCAGACTTCACTCCGTCAGAAAATTCCTTACTGATGCACCTGTTTAACTTATCATATTTATAATTCTCACTTAGACCTGTTGGGTAAGTAACACTGACAATATTTCTATTGTCATCATAGGAAAAATCTCTTCATACTTCCGTCAGGAGCAATCATTTTAGTCATATTGCCCCTTTTATCATATTCAAATTTTTCCACTCCACCGGCTCGCTTTTATCTGAGATATTCTTCTGATATTATCATATACATACTCTGTAGTATTTCCGTTTTTATCTTTTAACCTTACAGGTAAATTTATATTATTGTACTCTACTTCATAGGTTTTCTCGTCAAAATCCTTTAATTTTTGATACCTGCCTATTTGCTGTATACTTATATGTTCTCTTCTCTCCAAAAAGAATTTGTTACCTCTGTGATATCTCCAAGCCCATTATACTTATAAAGTCTTTTCCCTCCATTATTGTCTTCAATACTTACAACTCTATTCAACTCATCATATTTATATCCTACCAATACTGCACAATGTCATATAACGCTTTTTTTCCTGCAATTCTTTATCAGTTGGCATATTATTTGCCATATTTTTTCATCCCCTTCTAATATCTTTTATTTCATCAAATCCAACTTTGTCTACTTTACTATAAAAACCTGAAATTCTATAATAATATTTTTGTTGGTTAAATATGTAATCCATTCTGTACTCTTCAAATTTATCAAAGTCTTCCTTTGTAAAATATGTAACCAGTAATCTATTTGTTTGTAAATTTTTATCTAAAAATATCACATACTTTTCTAAAAGTCTTTTTCTATATTTGTAGCCTTTTCATATGTAAATATACATGTAATATAGTTTCCTCTATTTACATATGTCCTTATATCTGTATCTATATTGAAGCTATCATCAAGGGAAAAATCATATGGCTGTGTATACACCTTACACTCCCCATATATAGGCTTTACCAGCTCATATATATACTTCTCAAGTTCTTCTTTCTTCAAGTATCCTACATAATTATCATGAAAAGATGTCATCCCACCCTCACTCTCAAAGTCCACTACTACATGCCACTCCGGTTTTTGACTTTTGGGTGTACATACACGCTATCTTCATATACATATTCTCCTTCAAACTTTTCTCCGTATTTTTTCTGCATGTAATATTCTGCTGCATTTATATAGTCTAACTCTGTTAACATAGTAATGCTCACTCCCCTTTTTGCCAGTATATCTCTAAGGAATACCAGTCCCACTATGAATACTATTATTATCAGAATACCTCTTATTGCTTCTTTATTCTGACTTAGTCTTCTTTTTCATTCTAATCCCTTAATTTTTAAAAATACCCATGTATTCATATATCTTAATAAACTAAATAATAACTTATAGATAACATAAATACATGGGCTACAAAACTAACTTCTATTTAAACTTACTTGCAATCTCCTCATCAAGTGCCTGAGTTGCATCTGTTCCGGCGTAATCCTAATCTGTCCTGCCATAGAGTGTCCTCCTTGTTCTTTTTAAAGAACAATTGTATTATACTACTCGTTTTTATATAATTTCAACAATATACATAGTATACTTCAATTTTTTTATTGTGTTTTTGCAAAGATATAATGAATAATCACTTCAACTTTTTGTAATATTTTTATATATAGTTATATTTTTTTGTTCAAAAACTTTATAGTGCAAAATTTATTAACTTAATCATCATCCTTATATGCAAAAATACAGATACTAGCATATCTATAAATAGTTTACTCAATAGATACATTTACATCAGGATTTCATTATCCGTAGTCGAGGTATCATTTTGAGGCATTATTTTTTTGATACTATTTCGCCCTAATTTCCCAAAGCACTTCTACAATTTCCCTGTATTATTTCTCAATAAACTATTATTCATAATTGATGGTGAAAAATGATGTACATCTGATACCAACTTAAGCGCAGTAGCAACAACTTCTAATAAATTCAAATCTCTTACAAGACCCTTTGCATTATCAATCCAAGATCTTTTTGGCGTCCCTCTAAATGATATATAAACCTGATCATCTCTTTCAAATGTACAAGCCTGCATTCCCTCCGAATTGTAATCTTGTTTTACCATCACCATCATTATCCTGCCAACTCATATTTGATATTCTGGCTTCACCAAGTTCAGGTCTATCTTTTAAGATTGCTTCTATTGCGGGAGATTTTTCTTCTATGGCTTTCAGTTTAGACTTATCTTCCTTTTTAGTTTTTCGTTAACATTCAACTCCTTTTCTGAATCTTTAACCAGCTTAACTATATAATTTATACTATAGCCATTATTTATATCTAATTTATCCAATGGTAAATATTGTAGAATATCATATAAGGCTTTTTCCTGTAATTCTTTATCTGAAGGATTATTACTTCCCATAATCTTTGTCCCCTTTTTAAAATATCTATCTCTTCAAATCCCGATTTATCTGATTTACTATAAAAACTTGTAATTCTATAATAAAAGTTTAAACTATTAAATGTATAATCTTTTAATTTTTCTTCAAATTTATTAAAAATCTGCTTTTAGTAATGTACGTTACTATTAAATTACTACTTTGTAAGTCTTTTTCTAAAAAAATATCGCAAAACTTTTCTAAAATCTTCTTCTATATTTCCCACATTTTTTATATATAAACACATATGTATTATACATGCCATTATTTAAATATATCCTTATGTCCGTATCTTTGTTAAAGCTATCATCAAGCGAAAAACCATATGGATGTGTATACACTTTACACTCCCCATATATAGGTTTTATAAGCTCATAGATATACTTCTCTAGCTCTGCTTTCTTTAAGTATCCTACATAATTATCATGAAAATATGTCATCCCTCCCTCACTCTCAAAGTCCACTACTACATGCCACTCCGGTTTTGACTTTGGGTGTACATAAACGCTATCTTCATATACATATTCTCCTTCAAACTTTTCTCCATATTTTTTCTGCATGTAATATTCTGCTGCATTTATATAATCTAACTCTGTTAACATAGTAATGCTCACTCCACTTTTTAACAACATATCTCTAAGGAATACCAGTCCCACTATAAATACTATTATTATAAGAATACCTCTTATTGCTTCTTTATTCTGACTTAGTCTTCTTTTTTCACCATTTGATTTTTTAACCTCTACTCGATAAAAACTTCTGCATCAGGAAACATAGCTTCAATGTCTTCATTTATCTTAATAAACTAAATAATATCTTATAGACAACATAAATACATGGGCTACAAAACTAACTTCTATTTAAACTTCCTTGCAACCTCTTCATCAAGTGCCTGAGTTGCATCTGCCACATCATCACACTGCTTTTGATATGTCCAGTATCAACTGATCCATTTGATTGAATGAAGGCTGTAATGACTCAAACTGCGCTACGAAGCTCTCACTTGCACACCTTCCCATTCACCCTGTAATATGTTTATCAGATTTTTCATAGTGCTTTTTCCTGTAGTTCATCTTCAGTTGCCATATTATTATTTTCCATAACCATCTCTTCCTTTCATTACATATATATCTGAAAATCCGGTATCATTCTTTTTTTATCATATATACTATCTAATGAATAATAGTAATCCTTTGAATTATATATCTTGTCAATATTAATTTCCTCTAGACTGCTGAAGTTTTCTTGAGTAATATATGTAACATTTATAACATTGCATTCTAATTTATTTTCAATAAAAATACTGCATGTCTTATTTAATTCAGTTTCCATATTTTCTGCATTTTCATACGTAAATATATCTAATGCATAATTTCCATTACTTACGTATGTCATTAAGTCCGTATCTTTGTTAAAGCTGTCATCCAATGAAAAACCATATGGATGTATATATACTTTACACTCCCCATATATCGGTTTTACCAGCTCATATATATACTTTTCAAGTTCTTCTTTCTTTAGGTATCCTACATAATTATCATGAAAAGATGTCATTATTCCGTCATTTTCAATCTCTACTACTGCATGCCACTGAGGATTTGCCTTTGGATGAACGTATATACTGTCCTCAACTATATACTCACCTTCAAACTCTCTCCGTATTTTTTTCTGCATGTAATATTCTGCTGCATTTATATAATCTTTCCTTGTAAGCATCAAAAATCCTTACTCCCCTTTTTACCAGCATATCTCTAAGGAATACAAGTCCAACTATAAAAACTATTATCAGTAAAATACCCCTTATTGCCTCTTCGTTTTGGCTTAATCTTCTCTTCTTCAACATTTGATTTTTTAACCTCTATTCGATAAAAACTTCTGCATCAGGAAACATAGCTTCAATGTCTTCATTTATCTTCAAATGATATAAATCCAGCTTCTTTAAATGTGCCAGTTTTTATTAAATATATATTATCGAGCACATGCTCATCCTCATAAATACTCTTATCTCCGCATATGCACTCACATAACAAAACCCTATAAATTTAGCATTCTTGAAGTACTTTATATCTTCAAGATTCTTTTATATTTTATTTTCTGAAATTTATTGTTATTGAAAAAAACAGAGTAGAAAAAAATCTGTATACAGTTATTCTATAACTACCCTTGCATTCGGAAACATTTCCTTTATATTTTCTATATCCTTATCATCTAACTTTAAGTTATATAATTGCAAATTATCCAAGTATTTTTAAATTCTTTGCCTTGTATAAATTATCAAGTATATGCTTTTTCCTCATATATGCTCTTATCTCCGGTATATGCACTTGAATAGCCTAACATAACTATTTCTGCATTTTTTAAAAATATTTTTATATCACTTATATCTTTCACTCTATACTCTCTAAAATCGATAAATATATAGTTTATATTCTCCAAATCCTTCTTCCAAATTATACCTTTAATAGGACTCTCTCCCTGTAACATTGGATACGCCTTCTGTAGTGCACCTGACACAGTATTTCCTATCGTAGTATTTCTTACAGCTCTTTCAAACTCAGGATCGCTAAAAATGCAACTTGTGACAACAAATAACCTACTATAGTTATCACTGAAAGCAATGAAAATACTAATATTATACTTATCTTCTTATTTTTTCTCCATAGTTATTCTACACTTTCTATAATACTGTTTACTTCAATTCACCTCTCAGATACGATATCTATCATACCTCCCATTTCGGTAAACATCTTTCCTAAGTTTTCTTCCAGTTTTCCTGTCCGATATCACTTGCCATAATTCTTATCTCCTTCTAAAATATCTACATCACCAAATCCTATCTTATCCACCTTACTGTATACACTCGAGATTCTATAGTAAAACTTAAGTCTATTAAACGTGTAGCTTATCAATCTTTCTTCAAATTTATCAAGCTCTTCTTTTTTTATATATGTAACTGATAGATCACCTACATGTAAATCTTTATTTATAAAGTTTTTCACATGTTCTTTAAAGTCCTCCTCTACACTTTCTGCTTGTTTAGATGTGAATATGTATGCATTATACATTCCAACACTTTCATATGTTCTCATGTCTATACCTTTTATTCCAACTATCATCCAGTGCAAAACCATATGGATGTATATATACTTTACACTCCCCATATATAGGCTTTACCAGCTCATATATATACTTCTCAAGTTCTTCCTTCTTCAGGTATCCTACATAATTATCATGAAAAGATGTCAACCCTCCCTCACTCTCAAAGTCCACTACCACATGCCACTCCGGTTTTGACTTTGGGTGTACATACACGCTATCTTCATATACATATTCTCCTTCAAACTTTTCTCCGTATTTTTTCTGCATGTAATATTCTGCTGCATTTATATAGTCTAACTCTGTTAACATAGTAATCCTCACTCCCCTTTTTGCCAGTATATCTCTAAGGAATACCAGTCCAACTATGAATGCTATTATTATCAGAATACCTCTTATTGCTTCTTCATTTTGGCTTATTTTTCTCTTTTCCATTCTATCTCTCCAATCAAAAAGCCCGCGCATTTATATCCTGACAAAGTAATACTTTAACTTATCAGTAACATAAATGCGTGGGCTGTATCAAATTACTATTCTTCTTTAATAAATCCGTAGTAAGATCCGGTCTTCATATTTGCAATATCCAGTATCGTTTCATCTTCCAAAAGAAATCCCATGTAGGGTATCATATTCGGCTTAGATATCTGCTCCTTACCCTCTAACATAAATGTCGTATTCTTTGTATAAATGCATATAAAATCTTCTACTGTATATTGATCCGATCTGTTTATAACTTCCATCAGCTCGGCCTTGGTCACACCATAGGAGGAAAGCTTCTTTTCTATAAAATCCATTGCCTTCTCACCTCTGTACAATTTATATGTTCCGCCATAATAATTGTCATCGGTAATCCTTCTCCTGATACCAGAAAAAGCTGTGGTACTCATTGAACACCCAATATGATCCGTCATCATATGAAATCCATGATGTTTTTGTCAGAGCATCCGGCTCGATATTTGGCTCGATATTTTCGGCTTTGTCTGAACTAAAACATCCGCTAAGCAGAAATACCGCAAGTAGCATTGTCACAAAAATCGTCTTAAATTTTCTCATAAGATGTCTCCTTATTTGATTTTTACGAACTGAAGTAATAAACTGTTATCTACAGTATATATCATTTTCGATATTTTTCAATGTATTTCCACTTTATTCCCTATGTCCGCCCTATTTGCCTGTTTCTGTCAAGTGCAGTTCCCTCTTCTTTGAGATTAAGCCCTTTAAATATGGCATTGTTTCCGAATTTTTCTTTTTTACTTTAAGTACGGCTTTCATTCTACTGCTTTCTTTTTTTCTTCCGAAATGCTGTTTTGCTTCCAAGAGATTTCCCGTACAGCCTGCGCTGTTTTTTTATGGCCTATCTCACTCGCAACTATGGTCATCCTTCTAAACAGCAATATAGGATTTGCAAGTCTCTCAAACAGCTCCTCGCTTTTTACAGATTTCATTAGTAGAGTTGGTATATGATAAAAATTTATCGAACCATGTGCCCCTTCGGTACACTCCTTCCGTAAAGTCTTTTATAATATTCCCGGTATATTTTTTTAGCTGTCTCAGGATCTGTTAAACTGTCTATATCATATCCTATACTTAAAGTTATCTGCCTTGTGGCTGTATCTTTTTCAAGCAATGAAAATGAGAGTCTTTCAGCCATCTCTATAACAATCGTTCTTACCTCTTCATAGCTGTATGCTCTAAGCAATACCTGACCTTCGCTTATACTTTTCTTCTCCGGTGTATATGCTTTTATATCTTTGATTTCCGTATTGTCGATTCCCCATGCATGTTCTATTAAGAAACTTGCATTTTTCCGAACAGCTTATATAAAAGATTCATTCCCTCATTGGCACGATTCTTTTTTAAGCTCTCCCTTGCTATATCTCCCATTGTATATATTCCGTACTTTGCAAGGTTTTTACTGTAGCCTCTTCCTATTCTCCAAAAATCTGTAATAGGTGTATGGCTCCAAAGCTTTTCTCTGTAGGATTTTACACTCAGTTCTCCTATTCTTGCCCCGTGTTCATTAGGTTTTGCTCTTTTTGCCATGATGTCCATAGCCACTTTTGCAAGGTACATGTTTTTCACCTATACCTGCACTTGCCGTTATTCCTGTGGTATCAAGGACATCTTTTACCATTCTTTCCACAAATCCTGTTGCATCATCACCTGCATACCCGGTAATATCTATAAAGACTTCATCCACCGAATATACATATATATCCTCAGGTGATACATACTTTAGATATACGCTGATTATCCTTGCACTGTACTCCATATATTTTTTCATTCTCGGTACAGCCACCACCATATCAACTTCCAGTTTTACATTTTTTTTGAGTTCTTCAAGAGAATATGATTTTCCTTCAGGCTTGCCTACAAGCTTTTTCTCTTCTGTAGTTTATTTCCTGCAGTCTTTTTATTACTTCAAAAAGTCTCGGTCTTCCGGGTATTCCGAAAGTCTTAAGTGCAGGGCTTACCGCCAGGCAGATAGTTTTTGAGGTTCTGCTCTCATCCGCCACCACCAGATTTATATCCATGGGATCCAGATTTCTTTCTCTGCACTCTACCGAAGCATAGAAGGATTTTTAGATCTATTGCCGCAAAATATCCTTTTTTTATTATTCATTTTCAATTATCTATTATTTTTAGCTTCTTTTTCCCAATGCAGGTATTATTTTTGTTTTAAAAAAATCTTCAGTGCTTATTTTTTAAGGTTGAGGTGTTCTCACAGGGATGACATCTGATAAAATCGGCCTGTATTACATCTTTGTCTATAACAAGGTCAACTCTGTTGTCTTTATCGTTTAAAAGTCCCAGTACACTTACAGAACCCGTGTTACATCCAAAAATTCCTTCAAATAGTTCTCTTTTGCAAAGGAGAGTCTGGACATATCCAGTTTCTTTGAAATATCTTTTTGTAACATATTTCTTATCTCCGGCATCATAAAGAGGAAAAACTTTGTTTCCTGCCTGTTGCAAAGGACTATATTTTTGCATATCTTAACTCCAAGCGCACCCTCTATCTCCTTGCATTTTTCCATATCTGAAGCCTCGTCATGGTCTACAACTTCGTATTCCACTCCCAGACTGTCCAAAAATCATAACATCTTTTTTTCTTTATCCTGTCTGTTTTCTATATCAACAGGCCTTCCCTTATAGGGTTTTTGAAATATACATAATAACCTTCGAAATTACTCTAATACAAACACATATTTTTTTCTCATTTTGAAAGCTCTTTATCAAACTTGAATCCGAGTCTGTCAAACTTTTTATTTCCTCTTCATTTTGGATATTTCCCGATGCAATGAAGTTTACCATCTCACCTCTTGCCATCTTTGCCATGGTGGCTTTTTTGTACTACCTTCCCGTCTTTTTTCTCGGCAAACACACAGGTGATGAATTTATTTTTCTTTTTGAAAGATAGCTTTCTATAGTTTTTGAATATTCTTTTGAGGCAAGATTTATTACTACTTCTCCGGTTTCAAAGAGCTTTCTATATATTTTATCGCCCCAAAACTCATACAGATTTTTTTATGCTCTCCTATCTCCATCTTTGCCTGCATCTCAAGTCTGTACGGACTTACGCCGTCAAATGCTCTAAGTATTCCGAAAAAAATCCCGAAAGTATATATAAATTCTCTTTTATATACTCTATTGCGGAAGCTTCCATTACATTTACCGCCATATACTGATACTGTATACCTTGATAAGAAAATATTGCAGGGGTAAGACTCCCCTGCAAATTCATGTTTTTAAATCTGTCAAAATTTTTCATTTGCAATTTTTTTCATTGCATTTCCATATCTCTTTTAGCTCTTCATAAGATTTTTCTTATCTCTTCTAAAAAGGATCTTACTCTTATCAATATATGTAGGGTACACTGCTTCCGATATAACAGTCCGTATTTTCTATCATTGTCTTGGCAGGTGATACTACTATTTTCATTCCAAAATCTCCAACATCTCAGCCGGATTCTTGGCGGCTTTTACCTTATCCATCGCCTCTATGATAATTCCCTTTTCATCTATAAGATATGTGGTTCTTACCACTCCCATAGATACTTTTCCATAGAGTTTTTTCTCATGCCATACATCATATGCCTGTATCACGTCAAGCTCGGGATTTGAAAGCAATGTAAACGGCAGTGAATATTTATCTTTAAACTTCTTATGTGATGCCACACTGTCCTTACTGATGCCTACAACCTCTACTCCTTTTTCCGTAAACTGCGGATACAACTCTCCGAAGCCACAGGCCTGGCTTGTACATCCGGGTGTATTGTCCTTAGGATAAAAAAATATAATATAAGTTTCTTACCTTCATAATCTGAAAGGTTTCTGACTGTTCCGTTCTCATCCGGAGTGAAAACTCCGGTGCTTTTTGTTCCTATCTGTAACATAAATTTCCTTCCTTATAAAATCTCTTTAAATATACCCTTAAGTGCGGATATATCTTTCTAAACTTTTGGTACTTTTTCGTATTTTGCCACGAGTTCAGGATCCGGTTGTATTCTTTCTTTTATTTTTTATTATGGACTTTGTAGCCGCTTCAACACTTTCGTATTCATTGCAGCCCTACTGCCGCAAGTATAGCAGCTCAAACCCCGGACCTTCCTCACTTACAGGTACTTCAACTTCTACATTCATGATATTTGCCACAAGTTTTTTCCAAAGTGCACTCTTTGCACCTCCGCCGCATATCATGGTCTTCTTTATTTCTATACCGAGGCTTCTTGCCACTTCAAGAGAATCTCTGAGTCCAAAAGTAACACCCTCAAGTATTGCCAGTGTCATATCTTCTCTTCTTGTGTCCATGCTCATTCCTATAAATGTACCTCTTGCAGCCGGATCATTGTGAGGTGAGCGCTCTCCCATAAGATATGGTAAAAAGAACACCTTATTTTTCTCCAAGATTATCTATATTTTTCCTGTTCTTTTGAAAAAAATCCTTTGTCTTTAAAATATCTTCCATCCACCATTTATTACATGAAGCCGCACTTAGCATACATCCCATAAGGTGGTATTTTTCCGTCCGAATGAGCAAATGAATGAAGTGCATTATACTTATCAACTCCAAATTTTTGGCTTGATATAAATATTGTTCCCGAGGTTCCAAGAGAAATATTGCAGGCTCCTTCTCCCACAGTACCTGTTCCTATAGCCGCAGCCGCATTATCTCCTGCTCCTGCGATTATCTTTATATCTTCATTAAGTCCAAGCTCTTTTGCAAGCTCAGGTTTTATATTACCTACCACATCAAAGCTTTCGAAAAGTTTTGGAAGCATAGTTTCTGAAATACCGCATATTTCAATCATCTCAGATGACCATTTTTTATTCTTTACATCCAAAAGTAACATACCGGAAGCATCCGAATAATCTGTAGAAAAGCTTCCGCTAAGCATATAGCTGATATAATCCTTTGGAAGCATTATTTTTGAAATTTTTGCAAAAATCTCAGGCTCGTTTTCCTTTACCCAAAGTATCTTAGGTGCGGTAAATCCCGCAAATGCAATATTTGCAGTGAGCTTGGAAAGTTTTTCCTTTCCTACAACATTGTTTAAATAGTCGGTTTCCTCAGTACTTCTACCGTCATTCCAGAGTATGGCAGGCCTTAGCACATTGTCATCCTTATCAAGGATAACCAGCCCATGCATCTGTCCTCCGAAGCTGATACCGCCTATCTTATCGTCTAAATCTGCAGCTATCTCCTTTAAGCCTTCTTTTACCGCTATAAACCAGTCTTCGGGCTTTTGCTCACTCCATCCTGAATGCGGAAAGTATGAGGATACTCCTTAGATACAGACTTTACAAGTTCACCCTTACTGTTCATCATTACAAGCTTCAGGGCTGAGGTTCCCAAATCAACACCAATATAATACATACACGTCTCCATAAATTAAAAATTTATTCTATTATCTATTACATTAAGATTCTACTCTTACCTTGTCAATTGTATTCTTGCTCTTTTTACTGATAAAGTTGCTATCCTGTTTTATGTCTGTTTTGATCTTTTAAATCTTTTCGGTAAATGCAACTTAAATACCGAGTCCACAAAGAATATGGCAAGGGCTATGGATCCCGCAATTTTTAATGCTTCATTCATATAGGTACTCAGATATGACGACTCTCTTATAAAGGCGTAAGCGCATCTGTATATTGAACCTCCGGGTACTATCGGTAATATTCCCGGTATAAGGAAATTACTTACCGGTGCTTTTAAAACTCTGGCAAGTATATGTGACATTGTTGCAATACAAAGTGCTGAAACAAGGGCGGCAATCTCCACCCTACTTGCTACCATCTCCATTAAAAGATATACAGCCCAGCCCACCATTCCGGTCATCCCTGCCTGTACCATGTATTTTTTCGGCAGCTCAATCATGATACAAAAAGCCACCACTGCAATAAATGCACCAATTATCTTAAATAACATACTCGCCTCACAAAATCACATATGCCAGTGCCACGCCTACAGCAACCGCAAAGGCCACAACTCCCGTCTCAAGCATTCTGCTGACACCTGCGGTATAATCTCCGTTTAAGGTATCTCTCATAGCTGTGGTAAAGATAACTCCCGGTACTATCGGCATTATTCCACCTATTATTACCAGATCTATATTCATATTTGCAAATACAAATCTTTGAAATCCCACTGCTGTCAAAGCCATGGACAGTGTGGAGATCATATTCAGGAAAAATGAGTTAAACCCGAAAGGAACCAGTGCCCACTGTGTAATTGCCATTGCAAGTCCCGCAACTCCCGCAACCATGCAGTCGGTAAAATCTCCTCCAAGCATCATGGCGAAAAATAGTGCCACTCCTACAAAGGAAAGTCCGTAAAGCACACCTCTAAACTGCCTTACATCCCTTATCTTCTTTATCTCATCATATGCCGTATATATATCTATAGTTCCTGCACTCAGGGCTCTTGATACATTGTTTATCAGATATATTCTGTTGATATTTGTAGTTCTTTCAGGTACTCTTTTTGACATGGTGATAAGTCCTTCATCACTGTCCAAAGTCAAAGTAATACCTGTTGCCAGAACAAATGCAGTATGTGATTCACATTTTGAATAGTCAAGTATCCTGTTCATAGTATCTTCCACTCTACTGATCTCCGCTCCGGCTATGAGCATAGTCTCACCTGCAAGCATGGCTGTCTCCGCAACCACTCTTTCAAGGCTTCTTGACACTTTTTTTTTGTCTGCCACTTCCTCTTCTCCAATTTATTATTTTTATAAGTTTGCTCTGAGCTCACTTATCTTATCTCGCAAAAAGTGCCGCATTTTCAAAATCCAGCTCCGCAGCGGCTCTAAACATTTTCTTTTTCAAGCTCTTTTTATAAACTTTGTTTATCTCTACTTTATCCATGGACTCCACATCCTTATCAATAGTTGATACACTCTCGGCAGCCTTTGATATCGCTATCAGATCTCTTACCGCCTTCTTTATTGTGGTAGGTGTGATACCATGCTCTTTATTGTAGGCTTCCTGTATGCCTCTTCTTCTGTAGGTCTCATCTATTGCCGCCTTCATAGAGTCGGTCATATTGTCGGCATACATTATTACATGTCCGTCCGCATTTCTTTGCGGCTCTTCCTATGGTCTGAATAAGTGAGGTCTCACTTCTTAAAAATCCCTCTTTATCCGCATCAAGTATTGCCACCAAGGTAATCTCCGGTATATCAAGTCCCTCACGCAAAAGATTGATACCTACAAGTACGTCAAATTTATCAAGTCTCATATCCCTGATAATCTCCGCTCTCTCTAAAGTATCAATATCTGAATGCAGGTATCTTACTCTGATACCCACTTCCTTCATATATTCGGTAAGATCCTCCGCCATTCTTTTTTTGTGAGAGTGGTGATAAGTATCTTGTTCTTTTTTTCGATTTCTTTGTTTACCTCGGATATCAAATCATCTATCTGACCTTCTACAGGTCTTACACTTATAGGCGGATCCAAAAGTCCTGTAGGTCTTATGATCTGCTCCGTTCTAAACATTTCATGCTCTTTTTCATATACACTTGGTGTAGCTGATACAAAAAGCATTTGATCTATCTTTGATTCAAACTCCGAAAATTCCAAAGGTCTGTTATCAAGTGCCGAAGGCAATCTGAAACCGTAGTTTACCAGTGTGGTTTTTCTGGATCTGTCACCTGCATACATTCCTCTAATCTGTGGAATGGTAATATGAGACTCGTCTACGATTATAAGAAATTCATCCTTAAAGTAATCTATCAATGTATAGGGCGGTTCACGGGTGCTGAACCTGTAAGGTGTCTTGAGTAGTTTTTCTATTCCCGAGCAAAATCCGGTCTCTCTCATCATCTCCACATCAAAAATGAGTTCGCTCATCTATTCTCTGAGCTTCTATAAGCTTATCCTCCGATTTGAAGAACTTTACTCTCTCTTCACACTCTTCCAAAATATTTTGTGTGGCAATCATCATCTTTTCAGGCGCCACCACATAATGAGATGCCGGGAAAATGACCGCATGTGAAAGTTCGGCCAGGATATTTCCTGTCAGTGTATCTATCTCAAGTATTCTGTCCACTTCATCACCGAAAAACTCAAATCTTAATGCTGTGGATGTGGATGCCGCCGGAAATACTTCAAGCACATCTCCACGCACACGAAAAGTACCACGGTGAAAGTCCATATCATTTCTGTCATACTGCATATCTATAAGCTTTCTTATGACATCATCTCTGTCTCTTTCCATTCCGGGCCTTAAGGATACTACCATCTCCTGATAGTCTATTGGGCTACCAAGTCCATATATACATGACACTGAAGCTCACTATTATCACATCTTTTTCTTTCTGAAAGCGATGCTGTGGCGGAGTGTCTGAGTTTATCTATCTCGTCATTTATTGCAGAGTCTTTTTCGATATATGTGTCTGTGGAAGGCACATATGCCTCAGGCTGATAATAATCATAATAAGAAACGAAGTATTCTACCGCATTTTCAGGAAAGAACTCTTTGAACTCTCCATAGAGCTGGGCGGCCAATGTCTTATTATGTGCTATTATAAGTGTAGGCTTTTGCAATTTTTGAATAACATTTGCCATGGTAAATGTCTTACCGAACCTGTCGCACCGAGCAAGGTTTGAAACTGGTTTCCTTCTTTAAATCCTTTTACCAACGCCTCTATTGCTTGAGGCTGATCTCCTGTAGGCAAAAAAACTCTGAATGTAATTTAAATTCCATTATTTTTAACCTTTCTGTCTGTCGGCAACTGCCAACCTACAAAAATTATAGCATGTGATAATACAAAAGTACAGTTAAAAAGAACATTTGTTCGAAATATTTTTCATACTGTTTTTATAATTCAAATACAGTATAAATCAGCTTTACGGATTGCTTACCTGCAGTATTCCTGCCTGCTTCTCCAACATATTTATAAAAGCTTTCCATCTGTCTGTTTACGAACTTATCTTTCTTGTGCAGTACCTGATAATTCACCTTTATATGAAAAATCCTTTATAGGCAATACAGCCAATGTGTTATCTCTTAGTTTCGGCTCTATCAAAAATCTCGGTAACACAGAATAGCCCATATTGTTGCACAAAAGTTTGATAATCAGATTGGTATTCTGTGATTCAATACTTGGTTTTTATACTAAGACCAAGCTCCGAGAGTTTACTCTCAAAAATATATCTGTAGCTTGAATTTTTTTCTCCGTAAGTATACAGGGATAACTTAGGATCTCTGAAAGCTCTATTTCATTTTTGTATGCCAACGGATGATTTCTTGAAGCACAAAAATACCACTTCGGTCTCCATCTGTACATCCGCAACGAAAATCCTTTGAAACACTGGGTTTATCAAGTAACAGCATTATATCTATATTATTATGTTTTATTCCCTCAAACAGTTCCGTCGGAGTACATACCTTTACTTCTACCGATACATTCGGATTCTTCTCATAAAACTCTGCCAAAACCTGCGGAAATAATGTGTCGCAAAATGGAATCTATTGTTCCTATTCGAAGTTCACCCGTGAGCATGTCATCCGTTCTTATTAATGACTCTTTTTGCCTCTTCATTGAGCATAAGTATTTTTCTCTGCATATGGATAAAACTGCTTTCCGTGATCGGTAAGTCGCACCTGCTTACCGAGTCTGTCAAAAAGCCTCATACCAAGATCAACCTCGAGTTGTTGTATCTGTATTGATACAGCTGCCGGTGAATATCCCAGCATCATTGAGGCTTTTGTAAAAGCTACCCGACTCTGCTATTTTCACGAAGGTATTAAAGCTTCTTTAAATCTAAAAAAATTTTCCATAATTTCCCCTTTATCATGGTTGGTAAATGTTTTTGTAGTCCCACAGCATATTAAATACATTTAACTAATTATGTTTTATTTTTTTCTTGAATTATATATTTAATTTTTAAGATTTACAATTTACATATGAATCTAATATACTATATATATATAGTTTTTTTACCATAATAATATTTAGTAAAACCGGCTGTTTTGGGGGTGTATTTAGTTTAATGAATAAGGATGATATTAGGGTACAGGACCTATGTACAAATATTGAGGGAAGAACTTGTACCGCTATGGGATGTACAGAACCCATAGCACTGGCTTATGCGGCGGCAAAGGCAAGAGAAGTGCTTGGCAAATTGCCTAAAAAAAGTGCTTGTTGAAGCCAGCGGCAGTATTATTAAAAATGTAAAGAGCGTGATAGTTCCAAATACCGGATATCTGAAAGGTATACCTGCGGCGGTGGCAGCCGGTATAGTTGCAGGTGATGCCGACAGAAAACTTGAAGTTATTTCAGATGTGGATGATAACAAGAAATGTGAAATTGCGAATTTTATAAATAATATAGAAATTGATGTAATTCCTCTTGATATAGGTTATGTATTCGACCTTATTATTACACTCTTTGCTGATGATGAGTATGTAAAGATTCGTATTACAAATCAACATACAAATATAGTGCTTATTGAAAAGAATAATGATATAATTTTTAAAGCTGAAATAGAAAAATAACGCTACATCCACAAGTGCAGATAAAAGATCTGCTCAATATGAATGATATCTGGGATTTTTATAAACTCACTGGATATTTCGGACGTGAAAGAAACTCTTGACAGACAGATATATTATAATACTTCGATATCTGAAGAAGGTCTTTTTGGGAAATTACGGTGCAAACATAGGCTCCGTGCTGCTTGATACCTATGGCAATGATGTAAAGATAAGAGCAAAAGCAAAGGCCGCCGCAGGCTCGGATGCCAGAATGAACGGCTGTGAGCTTCCTGTTATTATAAACTCCGGAAGCGGTAATCAAGGTATTACCTGTTCAATTCCTGTTATCGAGTACGCCAAAGAATTAAAGGCGTCAAAAGAAAAGCTTTATCGTGCACTTGCACTTTCAAACCTTACTTCCATACATCAAAAACATGGTATAGGTACCTTATCTGCCTACTGTGGTGCTGTAAGTGCCGGAGCAGGTGCAGGTGCGGGTATCGCCTATCTTACAGAAGGCAGTCTTGAAGCTGTGGAGCACACTGTTGTGAATACTCTGGCTATCGTATCGGGTATTATGTGTGACGGCGCAAAGGCATCCTGTGCGGCTAAAATAGCCTCTTCCGTGGATGCGGCTATTATGGGACTTAGCATGTACAGAGACGGCCAAGCTTTCCATGGCGGTGACGGTATTGTAATGAACAATATCGAAGAGACTATCAAGGGAATTTCAAAGATAGGCAAGGACGGAATGAGAGAAACAAATAATGAAATCATAAAACTCATGGTAGAAAACCATTAAATCTTTAGGAGGATTTTGATATGAAAAAGAATGGTATTTTAAACAGTCTGCCTTTTAGGCTGTTACTTGCACTTGTAATAGGTATTGCTGTAGGACTTTTCCTCAACAAAAATGATACAGGTGCATTCTCTGTAGCTCTGCTTAATATAATAGTAACTGTTAAGTACATTGTAGGACAATTTATAGGATTTTTGTATTCCGCTTATTATTATAGGTTTTTATTGCCCCGTCTATTACAAGGCTTGGAAGCAATGCATCAAGAATACTTATAGTAGCTCTTATAATAGCCTATGTTTCTTCCATCGGTGCGGCATTATTTGCTACAGTCTCAGGATTTTTGATCCTTCCTCATATGAGTCTGGCACCTGAAGTTGAGGGACTTAAAGAATTACCGAAACTTGTGTTCCAGCTTTCCATACCGGCTATAATGCCTGTTATGAGTGCTCTTTTTCTTCTCTGTAATGGTTGGACTGGCTGCAGCATGGAACAGAAGTGAGCTTATCACCGGTGTTTTGGAAGAATTCCAAAAGGTAGTACTAAGTATAGTAACAAGATTTGTTATTCCTGTACTTCCTATTCTTATCGGTACTACTTTTGCTACTCTCGCATATGAGGGAAGTATAACAAAACAATTACCTGTGTTCCTCGTTATTATCATTATGGTAATGATAGGTCACTATATATGGTTGGCACTTCTTTATTTGATTGCAGGTGCTTATGCAGGTGCAAATCCTTTAGATATAATAAGAAACTATGGACCTGCATATATGACTGCAGTAGGTACAATGTCAAGTGCCGCTACACTTTCAGTTGCTCTGGAATGTGCTAAGAAATCAGAACCGCCTCTTCGTGATGATATGGTAAATTTCGGTATTCCGCTATTTGCAAATATTCACCTTTGCGGCTCTGTTATGACTGAGACATTCTTTGTTATGGTAGTTTCAAAAATGCTTTACGGAGAATTCCCTTCTCCTGAAAAGATGATTCTGTTCTGCCTCCTCCTTGGTGTATTCGCAATAGGTGCACCGGGAGTTCCGGGAGGTACAGTAATGGCTTCCCTGGGTCTTATAACCGGAGTTCTTATGTTTGACGAGACCGGAACCGCTCTCATGCTTACCATTTTTGCCCTACAAGATTCATTTGGTACAGCTTGTAATGTAACCGGTGATGGTGCCTTGACACTTATACTTACCGGATATGCAAAAAAACATAAGATCGAACCGCAAAATCTAGGAAACATACTGGAGTAAAATAAAAAGTCCCTGAAATGGGACTTTTTTTGTTTATTTGCTTTTATTATTGTATATCCATTTTACTACAGCCATTGATATTATTATTATATATCCTATTACACTGAATCTGTCGGGTATTTGCTGCATAAATATAAAACCGAGTAATGCCGAATATATAACCTGCGTATAATCATATATCGCTATTTCCTTTGCAGGTGCATAGCTGTAAGCCTTTGTAATGCATATCTGTCCTATCATGGCACCGCATCCTGCAAGTACAAGCATTGTAAGCTGTATAAGGCTTGGACTTACATAGTTCATCGCTATAAAAGGTATTCCTGCAATAGTTGAAAAGCATGAAAAGAAAAAAATACTATAAACATTCCGTTCACACCGTTTCCTGTAAGTTTTTCTCACAAGAGTATAGGCAATTCCGCCATCATTCCACCTGCAATACCTATAAGGGCAGGGAAAAATGTAAAGTTTGCTCCGGGCTTTGCTACAAATATCATTCCTACAAAGGCTATGACAGTAGCAATGATATCAACTGCTCCGGCCTTTTCTTTCAGTATCAAAAAACCTGCCAATATAGCAAAGAAAGGACTCATTTTATTTAGAATTGTGGCATCGGCCATATTCATATGGTCTATGGCATAGAAATTGCATATAATGCCTGCCATACCGCAGGTAGATCTAAGCAGCAGTATACCAAGATTCTTACCGCTTACAGGCTTAGGGTCTTCCACTTTTCATAAGCATAAAAAATGCCACAAAGGCCGCAATTAAATTTCTGAAAAATGCTTTTTCAAATGTAGGCAGATCTCCTGCCAGTCGTACAAAGAGCCCCATTAGGGCAAATCCGAATGCAGCACCCAGTATATACAATATTCCGATCTTTTTATTGTAATTATTCATATTGAAAATTCTTCTCTTGTATGTTTTTCTCCAAATACCCTGCCAAGTTTCTTAAGGCAATATAAAAATCCCGGTATAAAGGAATATATCCGCTATAACCCACGCAAGCGGTGATCCCATACATGCAGCAACAAAGCCGAAGTATTTAACACCTACAAAACCTACGATACCTCTTGCAAACATCTCACATATACCTGAAATTATTGCAAACATCGAAAATCCCATTCCCTGAATGGAATTCCTCCATACATTTACAAATATCAGAGCAAAGTAAAATCCGGAGTTCCACAAAAGGAATATTCTGGCCTTTTCTATTACATCGGTTTTTGAAGCATCTATAAAGAGTTTCGGCAACTCTCCACCTATAAATATCATCAAAATAAATACAATAGCCGAATATATTATACCTATTATTGTTGCTACTTTTACGCCTTCTCTAACTCTGTCAAGTTTTTCCAGCACCTACATTTTGTCCGCAATAAGTGGCCATGGTCGCTCCAAGAGCATCTGTTACGGCGACGCAGAAGCTGCTTATCTTACTGCCTGCGGTAACAGCCGCCACTGTTATAGCGCCAAGCCCGTTTACTGCAGCCTGCAATATTACAGAGCCTATTGCTGTAATAGAGTACTGAAGACCCATTGGTATACCCATTGACAATAATACTTTAATATGTCTCATGGAGATCTTACGCTCTCCATCATCCGTCCTCAATATATGAAATCTCTTTTTCATGAATATAACGCAGAGTATTCCGGATACCAGCTGTGAAACAACAGTAGCATAGGCAGGGTCCCGCAACACCAAGTCCCATCACCTGTATAGATACTATATCAAGCACTATATTAAGAAGTGCAGCAACTATAAGAAAATACAGTGGTGTTTTTGAATCTCCCAGTGCTCTTATAATACTTGCAGTCAAGTTATATAAATACATTACCGGAATACCTGCAAATACTATTATTATGTAAATATATGCTTCATCGATGATTTCTGTCGGTGTATTTGTAGCTATAAGTATTACCCTTGTCAGCAAACATACTACCGCTGTCAGTATAACCGAGAAAAATCCCCATATATGCCGCATTCACAGTATATTTTTCTCATCTCACTATAGTCTTTTGCTCCGAATTTTTGTGCTATAGGTATCGCAAATCCGGAAGTATTTCCTATAACAAATCCGTTTACCATGAAAAATATGGCACCTGTGGAACCCACAGCTGCCAATGAATTAACACCAAGATACTTACCCACCATTACAGTATCTACCATACTGTAAAATTGTTGAAATAAGGTTCCGATAAGCATTGGGATGGCAAATGCTAATATCAGTTTTAGCGGATTGCCACAGGTCATATCTGTAATTCCCTGTGTCTTCTTTTTGTATTTCCTTTTCCATAACTACCTCAAAAACAGTATTTACATTTCTTCAATACTCTTGTTTTAAAACCAATTTCAGCTTTTTCCATACTGTTATTTAATATAAGTTCCTGTGGAAAGTTCATTTCTCTCAATAATATATCACAATTTCTGAAATCGCCCACAGCGTCCGCATAGTGACTGTCCGTATTACATATGACATTTGTACCGTACTTTTTGCGGCCTCAAGCATCTTTATGGCATTTTCCTTCCGCTTTGTCTGGCTGAATTAGGATTAAGTGAGGAATTGTTCAACTCCAGAACAATTCCTCTTTTTCTTCTTCTTTGCAAGTTCATCATGATCTATAGGATATCTTCCGTCATCCGGATGCCCTATGATCTTTACAAAGCGATTTGACATTGCACCGAAGTATGCATCCATATTCTCCTGTAAGCTTCCCGGATTTATGCAAAATAGTATGGAGACTCGCTATAACATAGTCAAGTCTTCCCAGTATATTGTTATCTATATCCAAATTTCCTTTATAGTCTATTATATTTGCCTCTACACCTCTTAAAATCAAAACATCTTTAAACCTTCTCGGTATTGCTTTTGAAATTCATAAAGTATATTTTTTTGCATGAACCCGGTACCGCCTCACTATGATCTGAAAAATCCATATGCTAAAAGCCCTTTTTGCCACCGCTTCTTCCATATTTTTCTTTCAATGTGGAATATGCATGACCGCTGGCGATTGTATGCGTATGCAAATCAAATAAAAATCCATATCAGTTCTTAAAAAGATCTCCAAGCTTGTCCATTGCACCTGCAATTCCGACCTTTGTAATCTGTGCCTTTACTCCGTTTACAACCGCGTCAAGCTGACCGTCAGGAATATCGATACCTGTAAGGTTCTCTATTGTCTTTTCAGGATCACTTGTAAGATTTGCTAAAAAGTGCAGGATCCGCCTTGGCCTTATTTATTATATCTGTTACTATTTTTGTTATATCCATTTTTCTCCTTTATAAAACTAAAAGCCAAGACTGTAAAAATCCTTGGCTTTAGCGAAATAAGTGTATTTTTATTAAATCATCTTTTCTGACATCTGCTTTGCAACTTCTTCTGCAAAAGTTCTCGCTCTTCTTCTCAAGACCTTCACCTGTCTCGAATCTAACGAATCCCTTTGATAGAAATATTTGCATTGTTTGCCTTAGCAACCTCTGCTACATAAGCAGCTACAGACTGCTTTCCGTCTGCCGCCTTTACATAAGCCTGGTCAAGAAGGCAAATCTCCTTAAGCTCTTTCTTGATTCTTCCCTCGATCATGCCCATAATAACCTTCTCAGGCTTTGAAGCTTCCTTAGGGTCGTTCTGAATCTGAGCTAAGAGGATCTCTCTCTCCTTTGCAAGGTACTCTGCATCAACTTCCTTATCTGAAGTATACTTTGGATGAAGAGCTGCAACCTGCATTGCTACGTTCTTTGCCATCTCTTTAATGTCATCATTTACAACATCTGTTACAAGGTCTACTAAAACACCGATCTTTCCGCCACCGTGGATGTATGAAACTATGCAACCGTCATTCTCTTCTACCTTCTCGAATCTTCTGATTGACATGTTCTCACCGATGATTGAGATCATGCTTGAAAGCTTCTCGCCTACTGTAAGGCTTGGATCAAGCTCCCACTTCTCATTAAGGAATGCGTCTACATCACTTGCACTTGTCTTTAATGCCTGTGCTGCAACCTCTGCAACATAAGTTCTGAACTTCTCATTCTTTGCAACGAAGTCTGTCTCAGCATTTACTTCAACTACAACCGCTTTCTTTGCATCATCGCTAACACAAACATCTACGATACCTTCAGCTGCTATACGACCTGCCTTCTTCTGTGCTCCTGCAAGTCCCTTCTCACGAAGGAAATCAACTGCCGCATCCATATCTCCATCAGTTGCAGCGAGGGCCTTCTTACAGTCCATCATTCCTGCGCCTGTCATCTCTCTTAACTCTTTTACCATTGCTGCTGTTACTGCTGCCATTGTAAAACCTCCTAAACATTTATAAATATGACAAGTTGCAAAGCGGTAAAACCCTCTTTGCAACCCGTTTACAACTCAAATCTCTTTTAAAATTAGAACTGTCTGTCGTCCAAAGCTTCCTTATCAGGTGTGAATGTCTCACCCTCAAGTGAATCATCAGCAACATCCTCTGATGTTGAAAGGATCTCACCCTGATTTGCCTCGATAACGGCATCTGCCATCTTAGCTACGATAAGCTTTACAGCACGGATAGCATCATCATTTCCCGGGATAAGATAATCAAGCTCATCAGGATCACAGTTTGTATCACAGATACCGATAAGTGGAATACCTAAAGTATGAGCCTCCTGAACACAGATTCTCTCCTTCTTTGGATCTATAATAAATATAGCGTCAGGAATGTTCTTCATATCCTTGATACCGCCGAGGTTCTTCTCAAGCTTCTCCCATTCCTTCTTTAACTGAATAACTTCCTTCTTTGGAAGTAAATCAAATGTACCGTCTTCGCTCATCTCTTCCAACTGACGAAGTCTCTTGATTCTTGACTGGATTGTCTTAAAGTTTGTAAGCATTCCACCAAGCCATCTCTCGTTAACATAGTACATTCCGCAACGCTCTGCCTCTTCTTTGATAGCATCCTGTGCCTGCTTCTTTGTTCCTACAAAAAGAATCTTTCCACCATCTTTAGCTATATCTGACATAGCATTATATGCTGTATCAACCATACCTACACTCTGCTGAAGATCGATAATGTGGATACCGTTTCTCTCTGTGTAGATATATGGAGCCATCTTAGGGTTCCATCTTCTTGTCTGATGTCCAAAGTGAACACCTGCCTCAAGTAACTGCTTCATTGAAATAACACTCATTGTTTTTCTCCTTTGGTTTTTCTTCCATCAAGCTTAAGAAAAGGACCTATGGCACCTCTTTCCCTATTCACTTGATGTGCTTATTTAGCTATAAAATTCTATCATAATATTCATCATATTGCAACTCTTCTTTTCTATTACCATGATACAAAAATAAGACATAGTATAAACCCGGCCGCTGCGCCTGCCACATGAGCGGTATTATCCACACCTGTAGTCCTAAATCCTGTATAAAGCATTAATGCAAGAGAGATTGCTATCTGATGTACGCTAAGATCTTTTTATTCTTCCTTTGTTTCTCAAAAAGTGCATATAGCAGTGCTCCGACTATACCGAATATTGCACCTGAAGCACCCGGCACTTACAGCCACATCACCTGTATAGGGTCTGAAACCAATCCGAACCTATATTTGCGATTATACCTGAAAGCATATATATAATGAAAAATCTCACATGGCCAAGTATATCTTCAAGTTTTCCTCCAAGCATTACAAGTATAAGCATGTTGTTAACTATATGTTCTATTCCAAAGTGCATAAACATGGAAGTGACAAGTCTGTAATACTCACCGTTTTTTATATTTTCCGGAAAAGCCGCACCGTACTTTAGCATTACCATTGTATTTTCAGAACCGCCATGAGTTTCAAGGAATATAAAGTATATAATATTTACAACGATAATACTGATAGCAATATAATTTTTTTTACCTATCCCAAGTTCCATTATATGATACACTCCGCTATTTTCTTTGCGGTTTCTCTTTGTACTTCTTTGTCCGACTGTCCGGGCACCCAGCTTACAATACTTGAAGCATCGTCATATCTCGGTATTATATGAATATGGCAATGGAAAACCGTCTGTCCTGCACTCTCTCCTGTATTTGCCAGGGTATTAAATCCTGTAGCTCCAAGAGCGGCCATAGAAGCCTTACCAAGTTTCGCAGCCAAAACAATTGCTTTACCTGCTATATCCTCGCTAAGTTCTGTGATATCTCTTGCATGTGCTTTCGGCAATATAAGCATATGCCCCTTGCTTGCAGGTGAAAGATCAAGTATTACCTTGAAATTGTCGTCTTCAAAAACTGTGTCTGAAGGAATCTCTCCATTGGCTATTTTACAAAAAATACAATCCATATTTACCTCACTTTAATCATTATTAGCCCACTCCGGCTCCTGCGGTGTTTCAAATGTCCCCTTTATGTTTGTATCACCGTCTATTGCCACAAGTACTCCTGCCGAATTGGTCTTATACTCCACTTTGTCGGCATCTTTTACTTTGCCGTTTGATACAATTTTACCTGATGAGTTCACCACATAATTTGTAGTTCCGCTTCCATTCTCATTCGGAACCGCAAAAACCTGATATTTCAAAGACTCGTTTGCTTTTACAAGCCTTCCTTTATAATAAAAGCTTGTGATCCTTTGTACCTGTAAGCCCTTTTTCCGCTTGAATTCTGGAAGAAGTACTCCTCCGACTTGCCTGTTCCGTCCTTTATTGTGTGCTTACCCTTCATCAGATAGCATTGTGACTCGTTTCCGAAATAGTATGCCGAATAGGTATTTCCTTGATAAACCTTTTGGATACCGTATACAGGTGTGCCGTTTTTGTCAAAAAGATACTGCTTTCCCTTTATTTTCTGTAGATCATTCGCATTCAGTTTTTCACTTTTTGAAGCAAACGGCTCACCCAGTGATGAGAAATAAAACCACACAACAGAATTATTATATTCTCCTTCAAGTTCCTCAGGCGGCTCTATGGAATACCATCCTGTCCTTACAGTTCCGTCAGCATTCATATATTTGAAGTTCTTAATAGTAGGATTTGAATCTCCGGAAGTCTGTACCCAGCCTGTAACCAACTCTCCGTTCTCATTGAAAGCATATCTTACACCGTCTATCTTCTTTTCACCGAATTTTGATCCGTTTGACAATACAGGCTTGAATTTTTTTCCTGTATTTGTAAAATAAAACCACTTTTCATCCGAAGACGAATTGGGTCCGGTTCTTCTCTCTTCTTCATCGCTTGGCGGCATAAGTTTATACCAGCCTGTCACCATTGTACCGTCATTTTTTTATATAGTAGTTATTATCAAGTATCCAGCCGGTGAGCATCTTTCCATCTTCATCAAAGTAATAATATTTATTATTTATGTTCTTCCAATTTCCCTTGACTGCCTTACCGCCTTCCTGGAAATACGCCCAGTACTCTTTACTTCCGTCGTTTAGCTTTCTCCAGCCCTCCGCTATAAGTCCCTGGTCATCAACATAATACTTGTCATCATCTACCCAACTGTTGGTTGCCATAACACCTGCGTCGTTTAGGTAACGCCATTTGTCATCGGCACCTTTTCTCCACTCATTTGTTATTTTTATTATTGTTTCTGTCTAAGTAAGTCCAATCGGAACCCGATTTTTGCCCAGCCTTCAGCATATACACTTACAGGTGTTGCCAAAAGTAAGCCTAAAGCCAAAACGGGTAGCAGTGTTTTCTTTTTCATATTCTACTCCATCATTTTATACTGATAAATTTCTTTTTATTACCGCCATAAGCTCATTTGTACTATACATTATACACTACAAGGTTGTATTTTTTTCATTACATTTACCTTAACTAACGCAAAAACCCGTTTCTGTCTAAGACAAAAAAACAGGGTTTTTGTTATATTCGTATATTTTTATTCTACAACATAAGGAAGAAGAGCTATATGTCTAGCCTTCTTGATAGCTACTGTGATTTCTCTCTGATGCTTAGCACAGCTTCCTGAAATTCTTCTTGGAAGGATTTTTCCTCTCTCTGAAATATATTTTTCTAAGAGTTGCCACATCTTTATAATCAATAGCCTTTTCCTTATCACTACAGAATGCACAAACTTTCTTTCTCCTGCGTAATCCGTTAGCAGGTCTTCTTCTAGAGCCTTCTGCTCTATCAGCCTTGTTAAATGCCATGATAAAGTCCCCTTTCTTATTTTTTAACCTAGTTAAATGGTAGACCCTCGTCATCAACTCCGTCCGGAATATTCATAAATCCGTCTGTACTTGCTGATGCCGGTGACGGTCTTGTAGAAGCCTGATAGCTGCTTGCGCCATCGCTTGCTCCCTTACTGTCTGCAAATTCCTGAGTATCTATAATAACCTCAGTTGTATAAACCTTTTGACCTTCCTTGTTGGTATAACTTCCTGTCTGAATACGACCGGAAACCAATACTCTCATTCCCTGTCTAAAATATCTCTCTGCAAATTCGCCGGCTTTATCAAATGCAACACATGGTATAAAGTCTGCGTTTTGTTCAGATGAGTCTCCACGTTTGAAACCTCTGTCTACCGCAAGAGTATATCTTGCAATTGCCATAGATCTCTCACCACTTGAATATCTTACTTCCGGGTCCCTTGTTAGTCTGCCCATTAATATGGCTCTGTTCATACAATATCTCCTTTTATATTAAAGCTTACTGCTTAACGACTAGGTATCTCACAACTGATTCCATGATACGGATATTTGACTCTAACTCGTTAGGGCAATTATTATCCTCTGACTGGAACTTAATGAAATAGTAGAATCCTTCTTTTTGCTTGTTAATGTCATAGGCGAATCTCTTCTTACCCCAATCATCGACATTTACAACGCTTCCACCAAATCTTGTGATGTAGTTTTGAACTTTCTCCAGAGCTTCTGCTCTTGCATCATCTTCAAGCTTACCATTAAGCACTAATGCTAATTCATATGTACTTGTCATTTCTTACCTCCTCTTGGTCTCTGGCCTTTGACATCGGTATCAAAAGCAAGGATTATGTGTCACAGTACTTAATAATATCATAGTTTATTTTTTATTGCAAGCGCTAAATCACTATCTTTTTACTCTGTTTTTTTGATATTCCGAAGGACTTAAAGAAGTGTATTTTTTTAAATATAACCTACTTAACGGCCTCTTCATCTTGACTTATAATTATATAATAATTATAAGTCAACCATAAAAAGGAGAGCGATAAAAATGAGAACAGAATATGATATAAAGAATTTAAACCCAAGGAAAAAAATCCATATGCTAAACTTGTGAAGAAACAGGTTACAATCAATCTTGATGAAAGCATAATTGCTTATTTCAAAGAAAAAAAGCCGAGAGCACAGGTATACCGTATCAAACCCTTATAAATCTTTATTTGAAAGATTGCGTTCAGCATAACAGAAATCTTGAAATATCCTGGAATTAAATTAGATACAATACTAAAAACCGACCATGAAAACTTTTTTCACAGTCGGTTTCTTTATTTTTTCTACATTATTCATCCCCCGCATTTCTTGCAGGGCATCCAAGACTTTGCCAGGTAAGATATGCAATAATGAACTTATCAATATCTCCATCCATTACGGCACTTACATTTCCACTTTCCGCTCCGGTTCTGTGATCCTTTACCATTGTATATGGCTGCATTACATAGGAACGAATCTGATTTCCCCAGCCTATGTCCTTTACATCACCTCTGATATCTGAAAGTTTTTCAACATTTGCCTGCTGCTTTAACATAAAAAGCTTAGCTTTTAGCATCTGCATAGCCTTGTCCTTGTTTTGGAACTGGCTTCTTTCATTCTGACACTGTACTACCACACCTGTAGGGATGTGTGTAATTCTTATAGCTGAAGAAGTCTTATTGATATGCTGACCGCCGGCACCTGATGAACGATAAGTATCTATCCTCAAATCGTCCGGATTGATATCCACATCAAGGTCTTCTTCTATATCAGGCATAATGTCACAGGACACAAATGAGGTCTGACGCTTTCCTGCCGCGTTAAAAGGCGAGATACGTACAAGCCTGTGCACACCATGCTCACTTCTAAGATAACCATAGGCATTTATGCCGTTTATCTGTAATGTAACGGACTTTATTCCTGCTTCATCTCCCTCCAGCATATCAAGAACTTCTACACTGTAGCCTTCTTTGGCTGCCCATCTGGTATACATTCTATAAAGCATTGAACACCAGTCACAAGACTCCGTTCCGCCGGCACCTGCATTAAGTTTCATAATGGCATTTGAAGAGTCGTATTCTCCTGTAAGCAATGTAGCTATCTTAAGTTCATCTATTTCCTTTGTAAATTCTTCAAGCATACCTTCTATCTCAGGTATAAGGCTCTCATCATTTTTCCTCATAGCCCATCTCTATGAGAACTCCGATATCTTCGTATTCAGACTTTAACTTATTATATTTTTTTCGACAGTATCTTTGAGCTGTTTTTGCCTCTCTTACTATCTTGGTACTCTCTTTTTGGATCGTCCCAAAATGTAGGCTCTTCCATTGCACGATCAAGCTCAATTATCTTTTTCCTTACTGTCTAAGTCAAAGTGAATCCCTCACTTCCAGCAATATTTTTTCGTAGGATTGTAGTGTGGTTTTAAAACCGTCTAATTCTACCATTTGCTCACCCACTTTCATTTTTTTCTAAATATCCAAATGAATATCAACGACATTATATTAAAGTTTTAAGATTATGTAAACATTATCTGTTTTAATATATCCATAAACTCATCACCTGTGATAGTTTCCTTCTCATACAGGAAACGAGATATTTCTTCAAGTTTATCTCGGTTTTCCATAAGTATCTGCGCAGCTTTCTCATGCTGAGCTTTCACCAAAGCTACAACCTGCTTATCTATAACAGCCGCAGTCTCAGCTGAAGCCACCAAAGAAGTATCACCTCCAAGGTACCTATTGTTAACAGTTTCAAGTGCAACCATATCAAAGTCCTTACTCATTCCGTATCTGGTAATCATTGCTCTTGCAATCTTTGTGGCCTGTTCTATATCATTTGAAGCTCCGGTGGAAACATCCCCAAACACTACTTCCTCTGCAGCTCTTCCACCTGTAAGAGTGGCAATCTTATTTTCAAGCTCTGTCTTTGTCATAAGATAATGATTTCCCTCATCTACCTGCAAGGTATATCCCAGTGCTCCGGAAGTTCTTGGAATAATGGTTATCTTTGTAACCGGTGCCGAGGTGGTCTGTTTAGCAGCTACAAGCGCATGACCTACTTCGTGATATGATACTCTCCACTTCTCAGCATCAGTCAATATGGAATTTTTCTTTTGATATCCTGCAATAACTACTTCTATACTCTCCTCCAAATCAGATTGATTTACAAACTTTCTGTTATCTCTGACCGCTCTTAGAGCCGCCTCATTTATAATATTTGCAAGTTCAGCACCTGAGGCACCTGATGCAATTCTTGCAATCAGCTTAAAGTCAACATCATCTGCAATCTTTATCTTCTTTGCATGAACCTTGAGTATCTCCTCTCTACCCTTTAAATCGGGGAGTTCTACAGGTACTCTTCTGTCAAATCTTCCCGGTCTTGTAAGTGCCGGATCGAGCGCATCGGGTCTGTTTGTAGCCGCAAGTATAATAACTCCCGAATTCCCTTCAAATCCGTCCATCTCAGTTAAAAGCTGATTGAGAGTCTGCTCTCTCATCATTTCCTCCTATCTGACCGTCTCTTTTCTTACCTATAGCATCTATCTCATCAATAAAAACTATACATGGCGCTTTTTCCTTTGCCTGTTTGAAAAGATCTCTCACCTTTGAAGCACCCATACCTACAAACATCTCCACAAATTCAGAACCCGACATTGAAAAGAATGGTACATTTGCTTCACCTGCCACAGCCTTTGCAAGCATTGTTTTACCTGTTCCCGGAGGTCCTACAAGAAGTATACCCTTTGGCATAGAAGCACCTATATCTTTATATTTACCCGGGTTATGTAAATAATCTACAATTTCAGTAAGATTCTCCTTAGCTTCATCCTCACCCGCAACATCATCAAACTTGATTCCTTCAGAGGACTTAACATATACCTTTGCACCTGATTTTTCCCATATTTCCAAACATCAAAGAGTTTGCACTGTTTTTTTATCAAGCATTCTCTTTGTAATCCTGTTCCAAATAAAAATAAAAATATTGCCAGCGGAAGTATCCAGCTTAAGAGTGCGGATACAATCGGTGAATCCTTTTCTTACTATCTCACTTGAAAATTCCACTCCCGCATCATGCAGTCTGTCTGTAAGACCCGGATCATTCATAAGACCTGTCTTATATACTGTCTTATCATTATTTCCCATAAAAAGTATTTGATTGGTCTGTATATCAACCTTTGAAATCTCTTTATTCTCAGTCATGGTCATAAATGTACCATAATCTACCTGCTTTATTTGACCTTCCTTTATAAACGGAAGCACCATAAAGTTTATTGCCATCATTATTATCAAGACTATAAAATAATAATACAAAAAGGCCTTCTGTTTTTGGATCATCTATCATATTACCTCCTTTTTTTGATAATACAATCAATATCATTTTCTCTTATTCAACTACATTTCGAAGCTGTTGTTAGCACTATATCACTCCGAGTGCTAAAAAGTCAACGAAAATATAAGATTAGATTGAATTCAATCTAATCTTATACCAATCTTTATGCTACTTTTTCAAATTTTATCTGAACTTTGAAAAGATCGCCATCTATAATTATATCAAACTTTCCGCCTTGAAGTATGGTCAAAGACTTTTGCTATGGAAAGCCCAAGTCCACTTCCTTCAGTAGTTCTTGAAACATCACCTCTCACAAATCTCTCTGTGAGTTCATCAGGTCTTATATTTAGCGGATTTTTCAGATATGTTTTTTTATAACGAAAGTCGCTCCGGTATTATCTGAAATAATATCAATATAAATTCTTGAATTCTTAGCCGCATACTTGAAGGCATTATTGTAAAGATTTTTCCAAAACTCTCCAAAGATGTCTACCGTCAGCCCTTATCATTACTCCGCTTGAAGGAGTATTTGAAATAATTGAAAGCCCTTTCTCGCTGAACTTTTCTTCAAACTCTCCGTTTGTTTGATTTATCATCTCTACCAGATCAATATCTCTAAGATCTACAGATATATTTCCGCTTGATACCTTACTTGCCTCAACCAAATCCTCAGTCAGATTTTTCAAATGCTGTGACTTTACGGATAGAATATCCAAATATTCCTGTATCTTGGCATTTTCCGGTTTCTCTCTCTTTATAAGATCCACATAGTTTATAATCGAAGTAAGAGGTGTTTTGATATCATGTGACACATTTGTTATCAAATCGGCTTTGAGTCTTTCACTCTTTACCTGCTCATTGATGGCACCTTGAAATCCCTTACTTATGTTGTTTAGATTCTTTACAACATTTGCCTCTCTTCCACCAAATTCTTCTTCATTCAGTCTGTATCTGGTATTTCCGTTTGCAATTTCTTTTAAAGCCTCTGCAATACTGTCAAAGGCTATTGCCGTCTTGTATATCTTATTAAATATAATGAAGTTTACAACCAAGAAGATGATAAAGCAGATAAATATCATCAACCTTCCAAAAAGACTCTTTTCATTTATTGTTGTAACAAGGAATAATGTAACCGCAATAAAGTCCACAAGCATAAGTACAAGGAAGTTTGAGCTCCATTTTTTCTTAAAACTCCTTTTTTTAACATGTATATTGAAAGACTCTCTTTAATCACTTTTGTATATGAATTCTTCCACAACAGTCCGGCCTTATACTCCCTTACAACTGAGAATAATATAGGTAAAGCTACGATATAAACAGAAGCATAATTTAACATTTGATCCGCAAAAGCTCAATGTTTCTTTTTCTATATATATATGCAGTACTTTCTGCCCTATAAAGCTGTTTATTGCAAACACAAGCACAATGCCAAAAAAATAAGTAGAAGTATTTTTTTACCTCAACAGGTATGATATCAAAGAGTTTATTTATCCTAATACCTTTTCTTCCTTCACTGTGTCCGCTGAATATAAGCAAATATGCCATACTTAAAGCCATAAGTATAAGTCCTGCTGTAGCCATTACCAATCCGATTGAATATACTCTTCTCTGACTCAAATACTCAACATTCGCTAAAGCATATACATCTGTGGCAGTATACAATGTATTAACAGCAATATATACTTTATAAGGCTTTGAAAGTTTATCCGTAAGCTTTTTCAGCCTGATAAGACAGCTCCTTTGGTATCTCACTCAAGTTCGTGTCCACTACCATGCCTTGTGAAGATGCTATCGCATACTTTCCGTATTCATAAACACTTTTGATATTAAGTGTTCTGTCATTTGTGTACACAACATCACCATACTCAAGTCTGTACCTGAAATTTGACGGTGCAAGAACAAATCTCTCATATGCATTATAATATTTTGACAGTAAAAAAAGACTCTCGGTTATCGCTGTCTTCATACTGATATATGCATCCCCCGGTTCAATAAGTCCGGAGTTATCCGCATATGTTCTGTAATTTACAAAATACGAGGTATCTTCTATTTGATTTACAAGACTTTGGTCTACAACACTTACCTGAAAATGTTCATCAATATAGTAACCATGTCTTTTAGCGTATTCTATTATTGCACCTACGGTAAAATCAACATCATTACTCGGTCCCATATTCAGACCGAATATATCCTTATTAACATCAAATTTACCGTCCGTTTCAAAAATATCCTTTAAATTTGCATACGAAAAAAGCAATGAAATATCCGAGTCAAACTGTGTTCTGAATGCCGGAGAATCATCATACTTCTCCGCATTCATCCACAGTATGCCTTTATTGAAATTTTCATTACAATAAATAATCGAAATACCTATAACAAAAAAACAACAAACGCTATTATATGTAATATGCTTGTCCAGACTTTCATCCTTCTTTTTGATAAAAATGTATTCTTATCCATATCAGCTTTGTTTTTCAATCTTGTATCCTACTCCCCAGACAACTTTCAAATATCTTGGCTCCTTAGGATTTAATTCTATCTTCTCTCTTATATGTCTTATATGTACGGCAACTGTATTGTCAGCTCCGATAGCCTCTTCATTCCAGATCTGCTCATATATTTCGTCAATGGAGAACACCTTTTCCCGCATTCTTTGCAAGAAGCAAGAGTATATTATACTCTATAGGTGTAAGCTTTATCAGTTCCCCTGCAATTGTAACTTCCTTAGTCTCATCGTCAATTTCAAGGTCACCTACAACGACCTTTTGTGACTCAGGCACAGACATATTTCCAAGTTTTTTATATCTTCTAAGCTGGCTCTTTACTCTTGCAACAAGCTCAAGAGGATTAAAAGGCTTTGTAAGATAATCATCCGCACCGATATTAAGCCCCAAAATCTTGTCTGCATCCTCAGATTTTGCCGAAAGCATTATAATAGGCACAGTGCTGTTCTCTCTTATCTTCATCGTAGCTCTTATTCCGTCCAGTACAGGCATCATAATATCTATTATCAACAGATCAACTCTGTGTTTTGCCATCAATTTTACAGCCTCTTCACCGTCATAGGCCGTAAGTACCTCGAATCCCTCCCCTGAGAGATATATCTTTATTGCGTCTACTATCTCTCATCATCATCGCATACCAATATTAATTCCATCGTTCCACCTTTATATCTTGACTTAATTTTTTTATTTTGATTTAGTTTTTAAAATGTAACTGTTTTATATTATACCATTTGTTTTTAATATAAAAATGAATATTTTTCTAACAGTTTTGTATTTGACTATTATACACCATATCTGAAAGGTGCACATCAATTATAAATCGAAACTGTTAAAATTTTGTGTCTTACAAAGGAAGTTTATGAACAAAGATGAATATTTTTTAAAAGAAGCCATAAAACAGGCGAAGAAAGCCGGTGATATAGGTGATGTTCCTATCGGCTGTGTGATAGTTTTTGAAGATAAGATAATAGCCAGAGGATACAATAGAAGAAACAAGGATAAAAGCACACTCTCACATGCTGAGATCATCGCAATTAAAAAGGCTTGCAAAAAGCTCGGAGACTGGCGACTTGAGGATTGCACGATGTATATAACTCTTGAGCCCTGTCCTATGTGTGCCGGCGCTATAGTCCAGTCCAGAATAAAAAAGGTGGTACTTGGCGCTATGAACCCTAAAGCCGGATGTGCAGGCTCCATTATAAATGTTTTGCAAACAGACGGATTTAACCATAAAAACAGATGTAGAGCTTATATCAGGTCCACTGCACAATGAATGTTCAAGTATGCTCACCGCCTTTTTTAAATCTCTAAGACAAAGTAAATCATAAAAACAACCGGGAGAGTCAAACTGCATTGACAGTCCCGGTTTTATACTTACTCTTCCACTATCTTTGCATCTTTTATTCTTCCATATGTATTAGGGCCTTCTTCATAAGTCTCAAATACACCTTCCACAGTGACAAGAGCATCTTCTTCAGGACAGTTTTCATGTCTGTTCATTTTTTCATCCGCCCAAAGCAGTTCAAGTCCCTGTGCACAGCATGCCGCCGCATCCTTTATCATACAGAAATGATAATATACATCCTTATCCTTACTGTATGAGGAATAGTAGTTTCCGCTTATTTTTAAAAACTCTTACCTACGTATGTCATAGGATCTATCATCATTTGGTATACGGTAGCATAAACCATATCAGGCCCCATAATTGTCAAATCATAATCTACCTCTCCGTCTTTTTCAGATCCTACTTCAGTAGTTTCTTCTATATTATTCTCATTTATATTACTCTCGTTTGCCAATTTACTTTCAGCAACTGTCTTTTCATTATCAGCTTTACCGGCACTGCCGCATCCGGCCAGGAAAAGGCAGGAAAGCACTAATATAAACCTCTTCATAAGTATTTCCTCCTTTAATATACTACGACTATTATTATATTTTTCTTCGCTCCGATATGTACAGTTAAAATTTATGTTACTAATCTTTAAATATTTGTCAGTTATTTCTTATACATTCATTATCAAACCTTTTTTTACTGTATAAATTCACCTAAAAAGAATTGTTTTTTTGTTTATTCTTACAATATTTTTTTGTTTACCTAAATTTTTAGTTTGCTATTGATTTGCCTTGTTAAAGATGTTATATTATAGATACCTAAAAAAATTTTAGGCATTCGAATAATAAAGGAATGGCAATAGTGATTTTTTTATGAAAAGAGATGATTTGACTTTAGAATCTTTGGTAATGATTGCACATGGTATCGCCAGGCATTTTGGCAACGACTGTGAAGTCTGTATTCATGATTTGCAAGCTGACGATCTGGAACACACTATTTGCTATATCATCAATGGTCATGTAACAGGAAGAAAAAAATCGGTGACGGTGCTTCCAAGATAGTTCTCGGAACTCTTGAAGCTTTGAAAAAGGGAGAAAACGTTAGTGATCACCTTGGCTACAAAACACATACCACCGACGGAAGAATCTTAAAATCTTCCACTGTCTTTTTAAAGGATGAAAGCGGAAAAATACAGATTTATTCTTGGTATCAACCATGATATGACAAATTTCATAAATGCTCAGGCAACACTCTCCGGCATAGTCGAGAGCTTTTGAAGCCGCCGAGGAAGACGTTTATGGACAAATCCCACTTAGTGTAAAATGATTTTGCTTGAAAATCTGATAGAACAAAGCGTAAGGATTGTGGGAAAGACACCTGCCCTTATGACAAAGGATGAAAAGATTAAGGCTATTAAGTTTTTTACAGGATGCCGGCGCTTTTTCTCATCACTAAGTCAGGGGACAAAAATTTCCCAATTTTTTTCGGAATTAGTAAATTCACACTGTATAGCTATATTGAACAAGCTAAAACAGTTAATGAATAATAGCATTTTTGCTAAACAATTTAGGAGGTTTAAAATTTCATGTCACAACTAAAATGGGTCTTAAATAATATGCCCAAAACAGAGGATGCCAATCTTCCGATAATGTCTGTGGAAGAAGTAACAAAAGCGAAAGCATTTCATGAGAGCTTTCCTCAGTATACTCAAACACCACTGGCTGATTTGAAGGAAATGGCTGAATTCCTTGGATTAGGAACAGTAAAGGTAAAAGATGAGTCTTACAGATTCGGTTTGAATGCATTTAAGGTTCTTGGCGGTTCATATGCTATCGCTAAGTACATAGCTGATGAGATGAATGTAGATGTATCAGAACTACCTTATTCAGTTCTTACATCCGACGAGTTTGCAAAGAAATTCAAACCTGCTACATTCTTCTCTGCTACAGATGGTAACCATGGTCGTGGAGTAGCTTGGGCAGCAAATAAATTACATCAAAAATCAGTAATTATCATGCCAAAGGGTTCAACTGAGACAAGACTCAATAACATCAAGGCTGAGGGTGCTGATGCTTGGATTTCAGATGTAAACTATGATGAGTGTGTTCGTGAGGCTGCAAAACTTGCTGCAGGTGTTGAGCACGGTGTTGTAGTTCAGGATACAGCTTGGGAAGGCTATGAGAAGATTCCTGCATGGATTATGCAAGGATACGGTACTATGGCTCTTGAGGCTGATGCTCAGTTTGCCGAAAGACCTACTCATGTATTTGTTCAGGCAGGGTGTCGGTTCACTTGCAGGTGCAATGGTTGGTTACTTTGCTAACAAGTACAAAGAGAACCCACCTATCATGGTAGTTGTTGAGGCTGAGGCTGCCGCTTGTCTTTACAAGGGTGCTGTTGCGGCAGACGGTGATATAAGAATCGTAGATGGAGATATGGATACAATCATGGCAGGTCTTGCTTGCGGTGAGCCAAATATCACATCTTGGGATATATTAAAGAATCATGCAACATGCTTCATCTCAGCTGCAGATATCGTAGCTGCAAGAGGTATGCGTATGCTTAACGCTCCTTTAAAAGGAGATACTCAGGTTCTTTCAGGTGAGTCAGGAGCTGCTCCGTTCGGTGCACTTGCTACTATCATGATGGACGACGAGTACAAGGAGCTTAGAGAGAAACTAAACTTAACCAAGGATTCTAAGGTATTACTCTTCTCTACTGAGGGCGACACAGACCCACAGCGTTGGAGAAATATTATCTGGGAAGCTAAGGAAAGATAAGATAGTTATATATTGAAGGAGGAACAATACAATGGGTAAATTATCAAAAGAAGAGTTGGATAAGATTAAATCTTTTAGCCGAAGGATACAAGGCTGATATGACAGCTTTCCTTCGTGCTATAGTTGCAAATCCGGGCGAGTCATCTGATGAGGCTGCTCACGTTGCTACTATCAAGGCTGAGATGGAAAAGGTAGGCTTTGACGAAGTTAAGGTGGATCCGCAGGGTAATGTTATGGGATTCATGGGAAGCGGAAAGACTCTCATCGCATTTGACGGACATATCGATACAGTAGGTATCGGAAACAGAGACAACTGGACCTTCGATCCATATGAGGGATTTGAGGACGAGGAAGAGATCGGCGGTCGTGGTGTTTCAGATCAGCTTAGCGGTACAGTTTCTGCAGTATATGCTGCAAAGATTATGAAGGATCTCGGACTTCTTAACGATAAGTATCGTGTAATGGTTGTAGGTACAGTTCAGGAAGAGGACTGTGACGGTCTTTGCTGGGAGTACATCTACCATGAGGACAAGATCAGACCTGAGTTCGTTGTATCTTCAGAGCCTACAGACGGTGGACTTTACAGAGGACAAAGAGGACGTATGGAGATCAGAATCGATGTTAAGGGTGTTTCTTGCCACGGTTCAGCTCCTGACAGAGGTGACAATGCAATCTACAAGATGGCAGATATCTTAAGAGATGTTCGTGCACTTAACAACAACGGTGACGCTGAGTCTACAGATATCAGAGGTCTTGTAAAGATGCTCAATCCTAAGTACAACGATCAGTGGAAAGAAGCAAGATTCCTTGGTAGAGGAACTGTTACAGCTTCACAGATCTTCTTCACATCACCTTCTCGTTGTGCGGTAGCAGACTCTTGTGCGGTATCACTTGACAGAAGAATGACTGTAGGTGAGACTTGGGAGTCATGTCTTGAGGAAATCAGACAGCTTCCTGCAGTTAAGAAGTACGGTTCAGATGTAACAGTAGTATGTACAACTATGACAGACCTTCATTTAAAGGTGTTGTATATCCTATCGAGTGCTACTTCCCTACTTGGGTACTTCCTGAGGATCACAAGGTTTGTACAAGTGCCGTTGCAGCATACAAGGATCTCTTCGGTGATAAGAGAATCGGTAATGCAAAGACTACACCTGAGCGTGAGGTAAGACCGCTTCTTGACAAGTGGACATTCTCTACAAACGGTGTTTCTATCATGGGTAGAAACAGTATCCCTGTAATCGGATTCGGACCTGGAGCAGAGGCACAGGCTCATGCACCAAACGAGATCACATGGAAGAAAAGACTTGGTAACTTGTGCAGCATTCTACGCAGCACTTCCTGCTTACTACTGTGACTAATCTTCACAAATTGTATTTTTGATAAATTTTTAATCCCGGATACACAGTTTAATCCGGGATTGTAAAATATATATTATAAAAACTAAAGCATTGCTTTTTAAAAATAAGGAGTAACAAAAATGTCAGATTTCAAGAATTTAGTTGAAAAAGTTAAAGAACCTCAAAACACAGGATATGTTCATGAACGATTTCTTCCTTACATGGGAAAAGTCAGATGATGAGCTTAATGCTGTATGGACAGTTGCTGATGCACTTCGTGACCTCAGAAAGAGAAACATCTCTACAAAGGTTTTTCGATTCAGGACTTGGAATATCACTCTTCCGTGATAACTCAACAAGAACAAGATTCTCTTTCGCTTCAGCTTGTAACCTTTTAGGTCTTGAGGTTCAGGATCTTGATGAGGGTAAGTCACAGATCGCTCATGGTGAGACAGTTCGTGAGACAGCTAACATGATCTCATTCATGGCTGATATTATCGGTATCAGAGATGATATGTACATCGGTAAGGGTAATGCATATATGCACGAAGTTGCTGATGCTGTTCAAGCAGGATATGATGACGGTGTATTAGAGCAGAGACCTACTCTTGTAAACCTTCAGTGTGATATCGACCACCCAACACAGTCTATGGCTGATGCTTTACACGTAATCCATGAGTTTGGCGGTATCGAGAACCTTAAGGGTAAGAAGGTAGCTATGAGCTGGGCTTATTCACCATCTTACGGTAAGCCACTCTCAGTTCCACAGGGTATCATCGGTCTTTTTCACAAGACTTGGTATGGACGTTGTTTTAGCTCATCCGGAAGGTTATGAGGTTATGCCTGAGGTAGTTGATGTTGCTAAGAAGAATGCAGATGCTGCAGGCGGTAAGTTCACAGTTACAAATGATATGAAGGAAGCATTCAAGGATGCTGATATCGTTTATCCAAAGTCTTGGGCACCATTTGCTGCAATGGAGAAGAGAACAAATCTTTATGCAGAGGGTGATTCAGAAGGAATCAAGGCTTTTAGAGAAGGAACTCTTAGCTCAGAACGCTAACCACAAGGATTGGGCATGTACAGAAGAAATGATGAAGCTTACAAAGGACGGTAAGGCTCTTTATCTCCACTGCTTACCTGCTGATATCACAGGTCTTTCATGTAAAGAGGGTGAAGTTGATGCTTCAGTATTTGATAGATACAGAGATCCACTTTACAAAGAGGCAAGCTACAAGCCATATGTAATCGCAGCTATGATCTTACTTGAGAAGTTTAAAGATCCTGCTAAGGTTTTAGAGCAGCTTGAGGCACGTGGACAGGACAGAATCTTTTCAGAAAAATAAAGAGGCCAGTGAGTCTTAGTAAATAAGGTGATAGATCATCTATTACCTATACAAAAAGGGGCGGCTATATAGGGCTGCCCTTTGTCTTTATAAACTATATCCCTAAGAATAAGGGGAATTTTATATGAAATTCAAAAGCAAGATTGTAATCGCTCTTGGTGGTAATGCCCTAGGTAATAATTTAAAAGAGCAGATGGTAGCTGTAAAAAAACTACTGCTAAGGCTATCGTAGATTTAATCGAAGATGGCCATGAGGTTCTTATCGTTCACGGAAACGGTCCACAGGTTGGTGTAATAAACAATGCCATGACAGAGTATGCGCATAATACAGACTCCGATTCAACTCCACTTTCAGTATGTGTGGCAATGAGCCAGGCTTATATCGGATATGATATACAGAACGCTCTTCGTGAGGAATTTTTAAACAGAAATCTTGAAGTTCCTCCAATAGCTACAGTTGTTACTCAGATCAGAGTAGATGAGAATGATAAAAGCATTTGAAAATCCGACAAAGCCCTATCGGAAAGTTCATGGGCAAAGATGAGGCTCTTGAGGCGGCCGGAAGCAGAGGTTGGATTGTTAAGGAAGATGCCGGAAGAGGATACAGAAGAGTTGTTGCTTCACCGGCTCCACAAGAAATTATTGAGTTGTCTGCTATTAAGTCAATGGCTGACAACGGACAGGTGTAATCTGCTGCGGTGGTGGCGGAATCCCTGTAGTATCAAACGGAAAGCATCTCTCAGGTGCTCCTGCAGTAATCGATAAGGATGCTGCTGCCGCTCTTCTTGCAAAGAATGTAGGTGCAGATACACTTATTATCCTTACTGCTGTAGAAAAGGTTGCCATCGGATATGGCACAGAAAATGAAAAAAATGGTTAGATAAGCTCAGCACAGCTGAAGCTTTAAAAGTATGCTGATGACGGAGAGTTCGCTCCGGGATCAATGCTTCAAAAGTACTTGCCGCAGTAGATTTTTGCTGCTTCAGGTGAGAACAAAACAGCAATGATAACATTGCTTGAAAAAGCTAAAGATGCTATTAACGGCAAAACAGGTACAAGAATTGTAGATTGATCAGGGAGGTATTGATAATATGAGTAATTCAGCAAATGCAGGCCAGAAGCAGTATGCTTCTATATTTGAATTGGACGGTTTCCCAAAGTTTTCAGAAGCTCTTCCACTTGCACTTCAACACGTGGTTGCAATGATTGTAGGATGTATAACACCTGCTATCATCGTATCAAATGTTGCTGAGCTTTCAGGTCCGGACAGAGTGCTTATGGTTCAGGCGGCTTTGGTAGTTGCCGCATTGTCTACACTTTTACAGCTTTTCGGTATAGGTACCAAGACATTTAGAATCGGTGCAAAACTTCCTGTTATTATGGGTATAAGCTTTGCATACGTTCCTACTATGCAGGATATTGCGAAAACTTCGGGTGTAGCTTCCATACTTGGAGCTCAGATAGTCGGTGGTATTGTTGCTATATTGGTAGGTCTCTTTGTTAAGAAAATTCAGAAGCTTTTCCCACCGCTTGTAACAGGTACTGTAGTATTTACTATCGGTCTTTCACTTTACTCAGTTGCTGTAAACTATATGGCAGGCGGTCTTGGAAGAGAAGACTACGGCTCTTTAAAGAACTGGGGTGTAGCAATTTTTACACTTATTATTGTTATAGTACTCAACAACTTTGCTACAGGTATCTTAAAGCTTGCTTCCATATTGGTGGCAATGATTTGCGGTTATATTCTTGCATTGGTGCTTGGTATGGTCAACTTCTCATCTGTCGCAAGTGCAGGTGTATTCTCACTGCCTCAGATACTTCACTTCGGTATAAAGTTTGACCCGGCAGCTTGTATAGCAATCGGACTTTTGTTTGCTATAAACTCTATTCAGGCTATCGGAGATTTATCAGCTACAACAAGCGGTTCTATGGACAGACTTCCTACAGGTGATGAGCTTAGAAGCGGTATCATCGGTTATGGTATATCAAATATACTCGGTGCCGCACTTGGCGGACTTCCTACAGCTACATTCTCACAGAATGTAGGTATTGTAACAACAACAAAGGTTATCAACAGAGCGGTTCTTGGACTTGCAGGTGTTATAATCCTTGTAGCAGGTCTTATACCTAAGTTCTCTGCATTGCTTACTACTATCCCTGTTTGTGTACTCGGTGGTGCTACAATATCAGTATTTGCTTCAATCGCAATGACAGGTATCAAAGCTTATCTTCACAGAGAAAATGGACTTTAGAAATACATCTATTGTAGGTCTTTCAGTAGCTCTCGGTGTAGGTATTTCACAGGCACAAGGTTCACTTGCCGCTTTCCCACCGGAATTCACTACTATCTTCGGAAAGAGCCCTGTAGTTGTTGCAACTATCATGGCTGTACTATTGAATGTAGTCCTTCCAAAAGATAAAAACAGATCTTAAAAATAAATTATAAATCTAAAAAGGAGTTATCCGGAAATAGATAACTTCAAAATAGGGAGTGTGAGACTCGTTTTTAGTCTCATACTCCCTAAATTTTTATTTTATACAATAAAAGCACTGATAAAAACTTGTGTTTTTTTATTGTGCTCTAATATTTATCTTTATTGACTTTTTATATTTTTTAAGATAATTCTCAAATAATATCCCGACTGATAATACTTTACACTAAAATACCTCAAATAATTTTTCTAAAAGATATTTTCCCATATTCTGTTATTACTTTTTCTTTTCCATTTCCGTAGTCATAGATAAACTTTGTAAAATGTGCTGTCCTATCATGCCCTATTATGTTAAGTTCATCAATGTACAGTACATTAAACTCACTTTTCTTATACATATATCTACATAATTCATCCAGATTTCTCACTTCCTTAAATTCTTCCAACCCTTCACTCTCAGAAATTGTCTTATATCTTTTCTCAGGTTCATTCCATACTTTTATATGAGACATATTATCGTTGAATATCTCTATCCTCCTAGCTGTATTTTCTCCCTCTATCAGTTTAAATTGTCCCAGTGCCTTTATCTCTCCCTTTATATATTTGTCGGATACTTCTTCACACTTATCGACCAACATAGTTTCATTGTCAAAATAAGACACACTTCCATCAGTAGCGACATACTCCAATTTAGCTTCTGTAGCTTTGCTGTAATTCATATTTTTCTTACTCCATCATAAAAATCTATAGAATCTTTACTACGTATATTTATTATGTTTTTGTAAGTGAACTCTATATCTATAAACGGAATAACTACTAATGCACACCAAAGTAAGTATTCCCCAAAAAAATAAATAATCTTACCGTTCTCCCCCTTTTTATCCAAATTAATCCTCCATGTATTTTTATTCAAATAAATCACCAAAATCTATTTTCCCATAGTCTGTTATTACTTTTTCCTCTCCATTTCCATAATCATAAATAAACTTTGTAAATCGTGCTGTTCTATCATGACCTATTATGTCAAGTTCATCAATATACAGTGCTCCTTTATTACTTATCTTGTTCATATACTCAAACATTTCTTGTAAACTTTTTAATCTCTTTGAACTCCTCCAAACCCTCGCTTTCAGAAATTGTCTTGTATTTTTTCTTGCTCATTCCATACTCTTATATGTTTCATATTATTATTAAAGTTTTTTTAATTGCTTTCTCAGTATTATGACTGTCAAATGGATTTATTGTATACGAATAATTCAAGCCTAGCATTTCTACTAGTAATTTATCCGATCTTATATTAGTATCTTTAGTTAAATATCCATTCCACCTGACTTTTTTCTTCCATATCTACCTCCCATACATAGGACCAAGCATACAGATAATATTCTTTATTTTTTTATTTGCAGTTAATCTGTGCATATATTCTATTAATTCTTCCAAATTCTTCATTTCTTTAAACTCCGCCATCTCCTCTACCTCAGATATAGTCTTTGGTGGGATAGGAATTCCTGCTCCATTTTCTCCACTTATCCTTATATGCTTCATATTATCGTTAAAGTTTTTTTAATCTCTGAATGGTATCTTTTGGAGTCAATAATACTTATACTGTAGCTATAGCCTTGTCCCAATTTTTTTGTTTAATCACATTTCTATCTTTCAATGTTGTATCTGGAGTTGCATACCCTTCCATTCTTGCTTTTGCATCTTTTTTCCTTTATAATTCTTTTTATAGGTATCCCATACATCCATCTTATCTTCGGTTGAGCAATTTCATGGCACGCATATGTTTTTAGCGATTATTTGTGTCACCTTTCCGCCGGATGATAAATATTCTTCTTTTTTGTCCCCTCGTATAGTACCTCCAATAAATGCCTCACCATACACCTCCATGTATACAATTTACGCTAATATTTATCCTACCACCGTAGCAGATATCACTATCCAATATATAGTAATTACAAACCGTCTATATAATCACTCAATTTACTGATATTATATATCTCTATATCATTTAACATATTTTCTGAAAAATCAGAATTTTTCTTTATACCATGCTGTTGCCTTGTTAAAATATTCATATTCAAATGTTCCCTTTTTCATAAGGTTTTCCATGTCTGGCATATATTTCCTCCATTGCCAGATAAGCTGTCAATTTCGTAAATAATTCCGGAAACTCTCCATTTATAAATTCTCCAAACTTTAGCTTGTCACTATTTGGTAAAATCTCATTATATAAAATTTGTAAGATATCCATTGGTATTTTTATCACCATTTGATGAAACTCCGAATCTCTCTACGAACTGCTCATAATCTGACTTTGTTTTACAATAATTGTCTAAAAGATACATTCTTTTTCCAAGCCCATAAAACACAATATCATTATACCAATGAGATATTTTACTTATTCTCCATTTTCCGTCATCATACTTAGTAAATACTATATCTCCATAATCCTCCTTAGGAAGAGTATCTGATATAATGACGTGATATATGAAAGGAACCTCTATGTGAAGTTCATTATTGCCGGCTGACTTCAATCTGAAATCTCTTTGCGTGTCAATGGAATATCTTAAACCATATATTGTCTTTTTCGTCTCTTTCCACCTGCTGTGCCATACCACGACCATATCTACTTATTTCATACATTTGTGTAAGATATGTATATGTTTCGTCAGTTAGGTAATTTCTATGATATTCTTCAAGTCTCTTTTTCATCCTCTCGACTACTGAGTAATATTCGTCAAAAGCCATCTGAGTCTCTGCGAGCAATACCTGATTTACCAAGTTCTATCTCCTTATCCATAAAAGTTACCATTTCCCTAACTATATATCCTGTGCCTCTTTTAATCCAAATTCTTCACTCGTTCTATAATCAAGTTTTTTATATCTTCAACATTATTGCTTTGTACACAAGAGCACACTACAATTGTTAAAAGCTACACAAAATATAAAAATAAAGTATTTCATCAGTCAGTTCTACCTCCTCTACTAAGAGCTCCCTTAGGAATATCGCCAAAAGAAGAACCTCCATTGCTTCCAAAACCATCAAAATATGAACTACCGCCATTATTCAATCTATTAGTTTTTCCTAATCAGAACGCTATCATCTGTATATGATTAAGCATATATTTATCTATTGTAGCAAAGTCCTCTGTTATATACCCTTTCATTAAAGGAAGTTCCCTGTATATACTTTTATCGAGATTGCTCAAGTATAAATCTTTTCCATATACCCCAGTCTATATTCATATGACTGTGTAACAAAGCTGCTATAGAGCGGCGAAATCACAATATATTTAGCATTTTTTTCTCCCAAAAGTTCCTCCAAGTCCTTAAAAATACATTGTTCATACTCATCTTTTTTCATATAAAACTCTTTTAAAAACTCGTCACTTCTTTCAAAAATAACTAATTTTGCATGCTTTCAATATACATGATCACCCTTACCCTCTATAAAACCCTGAGAATTCTCCTTATGACCAATCTTTATAATTTTCGCTAAACAAACTTAATAAGTCGACTATATTAATTGAAAGTTTTTTACTTTTTCCATTCCCATAATCATATATAAACTTTCCGGCTCGATCTGTCCTGTCATGTCCAACTATATAAAGTTCATTTTATATATAACTCCTTCATCATTTCGCTTATTCATATATTCCCACAGCTCTTCAAAACTATTTATATCTTTAAACTCTTCCAATCCCTCATTCTCAGAAATAGTCATATATCTGCCCTCACGATTATTCCATATCTTTAAGTGCGACATATTATCATTGAAGTTTTGTATCAGTTCTAAAGTTTCTTCCCCCTCCGTTATCCGAAAAGAGCCTAGGGAAGGTGTCTTGCCTAAAATATATGGATCTATAGCTTCATCAAATACATCTAGAAGCACAGGCTCTGTTTCTATTATTCTGATATTTCCTTCACTATCTGTATACTCCATGTTTGCACCGGCATACAACATCATTCTGTATTTTTTCCAACCATCTTCCATAAATTCTAATGATTCTTTTTTTCTCATATCTTCCAATTTTTTAGCTCTTTCCTTAAATAAATGATTCCCATATATCAATAATACTAAGGAAAATACTATGAAGCATCAAAACCCACCTAAACTTTACCCTTTCCCCCTATTATCAATATCTCCTTAAAAGCTTATCTTTATATTTTTTCTAAATAGATATAATAAACTAATCACATTCTCTGATATTTCTTTACTTTCTCCATTCCCATAATCATATATAAACTTTCCGGGTTGACCTGTTCTGTCATGTCCAACTATATCAAGTTCATTTATATATTTAACTCCTTCATCATTTCGCTTATTCATATATTCCCACAGTTCTTCAAAACTATTTATATCTTTAAACTCTTCCAATCCCTCATTCTCAGAAATAGTCATATATCTGCCCTCACGATTATTCCATATCTTTAAGTGCGACATATTATCATTTAAGTTTTGTATAAATTCTGATGTTCTTTTACCTTCAGTTATCCGAAAGTAGCCGAGGGAAGGTGTCTTACCTAAAAATATGGATCTATAGCTTCATCAAATACATCTAAAAGCACAGGTTCTGTTTCTATTACTTTGATATTTCCTTTACTATCGGTATACTCCATATTTGCACCTGCATACTTCATCATTCTGTATTTCTTCCAGCCATCTTCCATAAAATCGAATGCCTCTGTCCTTCTCATGTCTTCCAATTTTTTAGCTCTTTCTTTAAGTAAATGATTTCCATATATCAATAATACTATGAAAAATATTATGAAGCATAAAATCCACCTGAACTTCAGCCTACTCTTTATTCTAACCACAAGCTTCTCCTTATGACCAATCTTTTATACTTTTTCTCTAAATAAACTTAATAAGCTAACTATATTAATTGAAAGTTTTTTTGATTTTCCCATCTCCATAATCATATATAAACCTTGCATCTTGTGCTGTTCTGTCATACCCAACTATGTCAAGTTCATTTATATATATAACTCCTTCATCATTTCGCTTATTCATATACTCCCACAGTTCTTCAAAACTATTTTATATCCTCAAATTCTTCCAACCCCTCATTCTCAGCAATCGTTATATATCTATTCTCATGTGCACTCCTTATCTTTATATGTTCCATATTATCATTAAAAATTTCGTATCAGTTCTGGTGTTTCTTCACCCTCAGTTATTTGGAAGGAGCCAAGTGTAGATAAATCACCCTAAAATATAAGGTTTTATAACTTCATCATATATATCTAAAAAGCACGGGTTCAGTTTCTATTATTCTGATATTTCCTTCACTATCTGTATACTCCATGTTTGCACGGCATACAACATCATTCTGTATTTTTTCCAGCCATCTTCCATAAATTCTAATGATTCTTTTTTCTCATATCTTCCAATTTTTTTAGCTCTTTCTTTAAGTAAATGATTTCCATATATTAATAATGCTAAGGAAAATATTATGAAGCATAAAATCCACCTAAACTTCAACCCTCTCTTTATTCTAACCATATCATCTATCTCAAAGAGTTATTTTTTAAACAATTCCATTATTCCAATAACATCTTTTTTTCTGCCAAAATCTTCTCTTCTCCATTTCCATAATCATATATAATCTTTGCCGTTGTTCAGTCCCATCATATCCTATCGTATCTAATACTCCCATATTAGATAACCCCTCAACCTTTTTCATGACTTAAATATTCCCACAATTCATTTATATTTTTTCACCTCAGTGAACTCCATTATTCTTTTCAGTTTCAGCTATTGTTTTATATTTTTTCTTCAGAATAATCCCATAACCCTAATATGTTTCATATTGTCATTAAAATTCTTTATTCTTTCCTGTGTGTATTCTCCTTCTATAAAACGATAGCTACCAAATTTATCCGTTTTTCCCGGCAATATATTCTTCCTCCTCTGCATCTATACGTTTCATATCATTGTCCTCTTCTATTATAAATACCTCACCTTTATGATTTGTAAACTCTAATTTTGCATACACGAATTTTTGAAAGTCTATATCGTAAAAAGACCTTCACTACTAAAAATTATAAGCCTTTTTGTTCTCTATCAAATCTCACTTGTTCAATATATGCTTTTTAATTTCTGCACTCCCAATATCAAAATACCTGAAAGAATAAAAATAAATATATACATATTATATTTCTTAATTTTCTTTTTGCCTCACTACTCATTTTTATTCCCCTTTAAAAAGTTCCTAAAATAATGCATTTACTGATATAGTACCATTGTCCTAATTTTTTGTTTAACCATATTTCTATCTTTAAATATTGCATCCGGGGTTACATACCCTTCCTTTCTTGCTTTTGTATATGTTTTTCCATTATAATTCTTTTTATAAGTGTCCCCTGCATCCATTTTATCTTCCGTTTGTTCAATGTATTTATCTTTTTCTAAAAATTTTCTACATTCTTCACTTCATCTTATAGTCAAAACTTCAGGTTTTATCATCCGAGCTGTCTTCCATTCGAACCACTTCAATTTTAACCTTATTGTTATCATCTATAAATAAATTAAAAATCTTTACCATATTCTATATACTCTATAATATCTTCCTGCTCACCCTTCTTTACCCATATTATATTCATATCTTTAGCCCAGCCGACCTTATCAAGGCTCTTTACTTGCACATACAGAGGCTCATCATACATAGCAAGTTTGTAGGAAATATCTCGCTCAAGTTCAGTATTTCCCTTTCCCGTAAGGTTTACTTCACCCTTTACATCTGTGGCAATTTCATTTAATCGTTCTATTCTGTCCATGTATTTGGGAGCATACGTCATAGTAAAAACCTTTTTATTGTTTTTATCACTACCTGTGCCTGCATAGACACCAATACCAGCTTCTAAATATAGGGGATCCCTAAATCCATATATTCCATGAACTCCATATCCATAAGCATAGTCTCCTCTCTTACGATTTCCAAAAAGTTCAAAATCAACATCAGAAATCTCTTCTCCAAAACCTGTCTTTAAGCTTACAACATACCATTTGGGATCATCTCTTATTTGGCAATACCATACAATACAATATATTTCCTTACCTCCCTTTTTAAGGGTGATTTCATCCCTTTCTTCATCCTTTTTCAAATTTTCAGTATATTCCCATCCTTTTGATGTGAGTTCATCTAACGGAAAAGGCATTTGATATAAAGAACCATCCAGTCTGAAAATATAATCGTCTATAGAATCTCCCATAGTAAGAGGCTTTCTGTACTCACCCCAAGTATTTCCTTGAAAAAACTCCTCTTTTTCATAAGCTGTTTCTTCAAGCTCTATAGGAGTAGACATCATGTAGTCTGCACTATACCCACCAAATACACTTTTCTCATCCTTATGAAGCCTAACCTCCACATACTCTATATCCCTACGAAAAATGGGTTTATATATTTTATATCTTACTGTAAGTTTTCCATCTTCTCCCCCTATAAATTTCCAGTCTCTAAATTCTATAAAGTAATCACTTCCTTCTCTTCTATACATTGGCATTGTAAATATATCTTCAGATTTCATATCATAGCTGTAATTTTGAGAGAGATACTGCCATACATCCTTAGTTCTGGAAGCTCCCGCCATTTTCAGTATAATCTCTGCATTCTTACGGTCTATAAGTTTTTTTATCATTTTTCAAAAAAATAACATATCCTCCCAAACTATCTTTAAAGATATGTTCATATTCTATTTCGTTTAAAGTATAAAAGAAACTCTGCCTGCTTTTTCCTTAGTATCCAGCACACTTCCATTGCCTACAATATTAGAAGCCCCTACATGAGATACATGCAAAGTCTGTATCAACCACTTAAGTTCTTCAAGATCTGATTCTGATAATTCATCCACCTTATTATCACACTCTTCATATTGGCTTTTTGCAAATACAGAAGTTTGTTCTATAACTTTTTTCCTATTTATAAAACCACAAGATAATAAAACACTTGTGAATGCTATTACTATAAATATTTTTTCATTTTTCTATTCTCCAATATCCTAATATCCTGCCATATAACTCAGATTTTTGTTCTTAGTGCCGGCAATGATTTATAAACTTTACCTCATGACCAAACTTTAGCCTCTTTTCCCATCATATGAATCCACTATCTCAACATGTTTAACATTCTCTTTTCCATAATGTTCATGCTGTACTAATATGTCTCCTCTCTTTGGAATATACTTAGCATCTTTTGTATGCCAAACAAAACCGGCTTTTTCTAAAATACTTTAAGGTGTTTTACCGGCATTGTCTGGATTTAGTTCACCATACTACAGACATCTCATTTATCTCTCGTCATTTTGCCGCTTTTAAGAAACTTTTTATTTATACACTCTACTTCTTATTTTATAAATATTTTTACACGCTCATAATATTATCTTAATTATATCAAATCATATTTTTATTTTTTTCATTTGTTTTTGTTCTTTTTATAATATATATATTCAAACAAACCTTGTATAAGGCTGTTATAATTCATAAACTTTTATATGCTAAAAAGACGATAAAGTTACAAGTTTTCTCTATCGCCTTCTTTTTTTATATTTAATTTTTAAATCACTTATTAGATATTTAATTGATATATAATTTTATACTACCACGATTCAAGTTATCATTTCTTTATTCTAACTTTATTGACTTTATTATTTCAAGAGCTGCTCTTTTTCCACTCATCCATATCATTATACTTACAGTTAAATGCTCCCTGAATAATATATTTATCTATGCTGACTAGATATATTATGTTATAAGCAGCTTCATCAATTCCATAGCTTTTAAATTGTATTAAACTTATACTGTTACCTGCAGCACTTTCAATTGTTTTATCTTCAAAAAGATATATGCCGGATTCATATTTTTTTATCATTATTTTTTAACATATTTATGGCATAACTCATATCCTTTTTCACCCTGATGAAGTTACTAATAAATTAAACGAAAAAAATTTACGCTTCCATCAAGACTTGTATATATAATATCCGGTTTTTCAGATATGTACTTAGTCCCTATAAGTTCAGGTAACATAATTACAAATTCATTTGTCTTCTATATTACTGTACTCTTCCCTCCTCTTTACATGCATTGCACTTTTTCTCACCCTCACTCACCTGTTGCTTCATTTATCTCCTGTAATGATGTATAAGGTATTTTTTATATCTTCTATATTTTTTAATAAATTCTCCATTTACAAGCTCATAAATCATGCCATCATAAATAACTGCCTCATCAAATGTTCTGTACATTATATCTATCGGTCTGTTATATGAATAATATATAGGATATGTATAGTATTCTTTTAATGTCGTTACATATATATATCCATCTATAAAATAATATTCTGAAGTCGATTTTTTCATCTTCTCCGTAAATTATTACAGTACATCTTGACACTTTATTATTTGTATCAATATATTTTACTACTTCCCCATCCCAGCCTATTATATCTTTATTAACAACTGTTATCTCTTCATCTAAATAATCAGTCGAAAATTTTTTATAAAATCCACTTATATCACTTTTTTTATATTATTGATATTTATTTTTTGTTAAATGAGGAGTTCATGCATCCTGTTATTAATATACATAATACAAAAAAATAAACTTAGAACTTTAATATTACTCTTCATGCCAATCTCTATCCTCTATTAATTCCAGGTTTTTCAAATTCATCCGGTGTTCCATGTTGTTGTTTCAACTCTTTGGTAGTGCTTCCCCAATCAGGTCGTTGAAAATGGAGTTTATCTGCAGCGTTTTCCAATCTCCACCCCATTCAAGACCTATAGATTTCCTATTGCACCAACTTTACTAAAGAATCCATCTTTTATCATAATATGGATCATTCCCATCATTTCTACAAAAAAATCAAATGTTGTTCCCCATTACAATAATACTCCTTATAAAGCTATTCCTATACTCCTCCTTCAATAAGCCAAATAAATTAACTAAGCTAATCCTATTGATTGATAATTCTTTAATTTTTTTCCATTCCCATAATCATATATAAACTTTGCATCTTGTCCTGTTCTGTCATATCCAACTATGTCAAGTTCATTAATATATATAACTCCTTCGTCATTTCGTTTATTCATATATTCCCACAGTTCTTCAAAACTATTTATATCCTCAAATTCTTCCAACCCCTCATTCTCAGCAATCGTTATATATCTATTCTCATGTGCACCCCATATCTTTACATGTTTCATATTATCATTAAAGTTTTTGTATAAATTCTGATGTTCTTTTTACCCTCAGTTATTTGAAATGAGCCAAGGCTGAGTATCTTACCTAAAATATAAGATTTTATAACTTCATCATATATATCTAAAAGTACGGGTTCTGTTTCTATTACTCTGATGTTTCCTTCACTATCTGTATACTCCATATTTGCACGGCATACAGCATCATTCTGTATTTCTTCCAGCCATCTTCCATAAATTCCAATGATTCTTTTTCTCATATCTTCCAATTTTTTTAGCTCTTTCCTTAAATAAATGATTCCCATATATCAATAATACTAAGGAAAATATTATGAAGCATAAAACCCACCTAGACTTTAATTTACCCTTTAACCCTATCATAAATGTCTCCTTAAATCTTATCTTTATATTTTTTTCTAAATAAATATAATAAACTAATCTACTGACGAGTTTGAAAAGCTATATAATAAGGCACATGTTCTTCCGGCATCTTAACCGGTAGAACCTCTAATTTTTAATTTGTACTAAATCTTGACATAGGACCATTCACCTCCAACTTTTATACCTCTCTCATATTCATAAGTTCTATATGTCATAGTAAATAATTCTCTAATACCTATTGTTCCACTCTCATGTATAATATTTTTCTGTTCCATCACCCATATCAAATGTTATCCTACCATTTAAGCCTGAACCGTCTAATCCTATTACTGAAAGAGCATACAGATAATATTCACCATTTTTTTGTTAATTTGTGCATGTATGCTATGAGTTCCTCCAAATTCTTTATTTCTTCAAACTCCTCCATTCCCTCTCCCTCTGATATCGTCTTTGGTGGGATAGGGAATTCCTGCTCCGTTCTCTCCACTTATCCTTATATTCTTCATATTGTCATTAAAATTATCTATATATTTCTGCATATTTTCATTTTCTATGATTTTTGTAGTTATAAAAGACTACTTTTTCTTCCCTGATATATAGTCTGCAATATCTTGGCTGACTATATCGGTAAAGCTTTCATTCTGATTAGTAATTATCCAACTTTTCCCTGTATTATCACTGCATTCCAAGTCCATTTCCAGTGTATCTGCCAGAATTACTGTAGTAGATATCTCATTATAGTATTTAAGTGCTCTATCTCTTCTTTTTTCATTCAAATACTCTATGCCAACTATCACTATAAACACTAAAGTCAATATACTTGTAATTATTAGGATTACCTTAAGTTTATTCTTCTCAATCACATTCATATATTCCCCTTATCCAAAACTGCTTTAATACTTTTGGAATAGATCTCCTAAATACAATACACCATATTCATCTATGATTTTTTCTTCTCCATTATCTGATTCATATGTTATTCTACCACTAAATCCCGATCCGTCTAATCCAACCACATAAAGAGCATACAGATAATATTCACCATTTTTTGTTAATTTGTGCATATATGTTGTCAGTTCATCTAAACTCTTTATTTCTTGAAACTCCTCCATTCCCTCTCCCTCAGATATAGTCTTTGGTGGGATAGGAATTCCTGCTCCGTTCTCCACTTATTCTTATATGCTTCATATTGTCATTAAAATTATCTATATATTTCTGTATATATTCATTTTTTTATAATTTTGTAGTTGTAAAGACTCTGCTTCTCCCTGATATATAATCTGTAATATCCTTAGTAACTATGTCAAGTAAACTTATATCACTCCCATTTATAACCCAAGTATTCCCTTTATTATCACTGCATTCCAGGTCCATTCCCAGTGTACCTGCCAAAATTACTGTAGTAGATATTTCATTATAGTATTTAAGTGCTCTATCTCTTCTTTTTTTCATCCAAATACTCCATGCCAACTATCACTATAAACACTAAAGTCAATATACTTGTAATTACTAGGATTACCTTAAGTTTATTTTTTCTCAACCACATTCATATATTCTCCTTAGCCAAAACTGCTTTTAATACTTTTTGAATAGATCTCCCAAATACAATACCTCATATTCATCTATGATTTTTTCTTCTCCAATGATTGCCATTTTAGTGGTCAAATCCACTACCGACTTATCTCCTTGTTTCCCATAAGGATTACCTGCTGTAACCATCGTTTCCAATATCTTTACATGCTTGCAAACATAGAGTCATATAGTTAACATCACCTTTACTTTTTTTATATTACAGGATGTAACAATACCACAAAATATCACTATATATCTTTAAGATAATTCTCAAATAATATCCCAAGTGATAAAGTACCTGACTCTGTTATAATATGACTCTCCCCATTTCCATAATCATATATAATCTTTGTAGGCTGATTGGTTCCGTCATAACCAATTATGTCCAGCTTCCCTATATTTGATATCCCATCAGGAGCTTCAGTAATCATATATTCATATAATTCATCTATATTTTTCACTTCAATGAACTCTTCCATTTTCTCATTCTCGGTTATTGTTACATATTTTTCAGAATAATCCCATAACCTAATATGTTTCATATTGTCATTAAAATTCTTTATTCTTTCCTGTGTGTATTCTCCTTCTATAAAACGATAGCTACCAAATTTATCCGTTTTTCCGGCAATATATTCTTCCTCCTCTGCATCTATACGTTTCATATCATTTTCGTCTTCTATTGTAAATGCCTCTCCTTTATGGTTTGTAAACTCTAATTTTTGCATACACGAATTTTTGAAAGTCTATATCGTAAAAGACCTTCACTACTAAAATTATAAAGCCTTTTTGTTCTCTATCAAATCTCACTTGTTCAATATATGCTTTTTAATTTCTGCACTCCCAATATCAAAATACCTGAAAGAATAAAAAAATAAATATATACATATTATATTTCTTAATTTTCTTTTTGCCTCACTACTCATTTTTATTCCCCTTTAAAAAGTTCCTAAAATAATGCATTTTACTGATATAGTACCTGGTTCTAAAATAGTTTTAAACTTTCCATTTCCATAATCATATATTATCTTGCGGTTGCTCAGTTCCGGCATACCCTACTTTTTATTTTTTTGTCCTTTCATTGATTCTGAAATAAAGAGTTTCATGTTTATCCCAAATGCAAGATTTACATTTATAAATCTTTTTGTTTTTCAATTTTACTTACATGCTTTTAAATCATCAATATATAACTTTAGTTTCTGTATTTCAAAAACAAAAAAAGTTATATTTATTGTCATTAGAATCACCTTAAGTTTCTTCTTTTTCAACCGTATTCATATCTTATCCTTAGTTAAAATATATTAATTATAATTATACCTTAACAAAAATCACTCTAATACTTTTTAAACAATTCACTCAAATACAATACGCCATCTTCATCTATAACTTTCTCTTCCACGTTATCTGATACATATGTTATTCTGCCATTAAATCCTGATCTATCTAATCCAACTACAGCAAGAGCATACAAATAATATTCTCCGTCTTTTTGTTAATTTATTCATATATGCTATCAACTCCTCCAGCTTTTATATCTCTCTGATATTCACAGGTTCTATATGTCATAGTAAATAATTCTCTAATACCTATTGTTCCACTCTTATGTATAACATTTTCTGTTCCATCACCCATATCAAATGTTATCCAATATCAGCAAGCTATGTATACATCTTGAATAACAACTAATAATGGACCTTGACAGCTTGATAACTACTTGTAAACTCTACCTAGGGTAAGTCTGCAAATATTTATGTGTATTAAGTCAGTTACAGCGTCATGAATCAAGTTTGAATATTTACAGCACGTTTTTTAATGTAAATATTACGCCGTGAATAATTCAGGATTAATAATCATCAGTACTATAATCATTTTTTAATAATTGATTCAAAGTAATTGACCCATATTCTGTTATTACTTTTTCATAACCTTTCCCTGTATCATATACAATTTTTCCTTCAAAGCTTGAACCGTCCAATCCTATAGTATCCAGTTCGTCAATATAATATCCTCCATCTTTACTTATTTTCTTCATATATTCAATCAGATCATTCAGATCTTTTACACTCTGTAAAAACATCCAATCTTTCACTCTCCGATATTGTTTTTAGGATATATTGTATTTCCTACGCCATCTATTCCGGAAATTCGTATGTTTCTCATATTAGCATTAAAGTTTTTAATATATCTGTTTGTATTCTTATTTTTCAATAATCCTATATCTAACCAAAGAACTAATTTTTACCATGTATATAATCTAATGTGTATTCATATACAATGTTCTCCATATTTCCACCTGCTTTTTATAATCCATTTATTTCCTTTCTCATCATTGCATTCAATGTCTGTCCCTAAAATATGGGATAATTTAATTACGGAATTATTTCATAGTAATATCTCATAGCCTTTTCTTCTCTCTTTTCCGCACTGTACTCAAAGTATAATAATATAAAAATAAATAATATAACTGAAGAAAATACTAAAAATAAATATATTAAGTCTCCTATTTTTATATACTCCCATCAAAAGCTCCTCTTTGTTTAAAATTCCAATCTACATGAAAAGCATTTTTGAACATACACATGTTGTTCATTTGCGTCAGGAAATTTCACTATTATCCTATCTCCAACTTCAGGCATACAATACCGGCTTCCTCCTTCAGGTGAAGAATATACTGTAGCATAGTTTAGGAATGCCTTATCACCGGAATCATTTTTCATCATCATCTATACTCACTCTTACAAGTTCATTTTCCACTTGGCTTACCTTTGCAAATAATGCCCCCACCTATAAGTTTTTTTCATTCTGATACGCTCTAGTCTTTACATCACTTTCTTTCATTAACATATACTCATTAATCACTTCTCTATGCTCAAGTCTGCTGACTCTTGCTACAACAGCCAATTTCTCATCAAGAAATGTTAATCTTTCCCTTATATCATAATGTTCTCTTACAGCAATCTTATAATATACTTTACCTGAATCAACTTCTAAATACCTGCTAAAAACTTTCAATATACTCAGACAATATCTTTAAATTTTTCTTTTTCAATGTCATTTAAATTATTCTCACTGAAATTTTCATTTTCTTCATACCATATTTTTATAAAGTAGTTAAATTCTATACTAAACTTGGGGTATATCTTTCCATGTCTTGCATATATCTCTTCACGAGCCATACATGCTGCCAGCTTAGAAAGTTTTTTCAACTTTTCTAAATTCGATGCTTCACTAATAAGCTCAGTATCACTTCCCTGAAATATCTCATCATTATCATCTGTACTTATATACATACTTATTCTATTTCCCTTTGAGTCATACCCATATTTTTTCTATAAATCTTTCATAGTCCGACAGCAAACTATATTCCGGATCAAAGAATGTCTTCATCATATATCCCAAATCATAGTATGCCAAATCATCATACCATTGAGAAACTTTAGATATTCTCCACTTATTATCCTCACACAGTTCTAAATATACCTCACCATCGCTGATTTCCGGCATATCCTCAGCCAATATTACCTTTTTTACAAATTGAATTTGAACACATATACTCTTTTTACTTCTACTCTTTACACTAAACTCACCATCTGTATAAATTTTATAGTATAAGCAGCTACTTAAACTGCTCCTTGATGTTCTTGACTGTGTGCATCTCCCTCTATAAAAGCCTTATATCATACATTTCACACAGATAATCATAAGCCGCATCTTTAATATAATCTCTGTGGTATCTATACAACTTTTCCTCATCATCCTCATTTTTAAAATAGTAATCATCATATCCGTCAGACTCTCTGCAAGATATCTCATCACCAATCTTTTTCTCCTGAATCCATAAAATCGGCAATCTCTTTTAATAATCTCTATAACTCTTTCATCCGTCATTTCAGGATTGTTATCTTTATTTTCAATGGCAACGGTTTTGACATTGAATAACAAAGTAATATAAAACTTATGCTAATTACACTTAATAATTTATGTTTCATACTCTTTTTCTCCTAAAACTCTTCCAAATGTGACTTTATAATCTCTAAATTATGCCTTTCAATATCACTTAAATCATCCTCACTGAATTCTTTATTCTCTTTATACCAGCTCAATCCATTGAAATAATTATATTCTATGGAATACTTCGGATATATTTTCCCATGTCTTGCATATATTTCTTCATATGCAATATAAGTCGCAAGCTTAGAAAGAGAACTTAATATTTGAATATCTTCCGACTCCTCCAATATTACAAAATCACTACTTGCTAAGATCTGCTCTTTGGGAAAACTCCTTATTATTTTTCATAGTAATCCTATTCCCACTTCTTGCATTATACCCATAATCTCTGATAAAAAGCTTTATAGTCGTCTTTTACATTATTTCTACTGTCAAAAATTCATCTATATATTCTTCCAAATCATAAAACACCAAATCATCATACCATTGAGAAACTTTAGATATTCTCCATTTATTATCATCACATAAACTGAGAAATATTTGTCCTTTATCTGTATTCGGCATTCCATCTCCAAGACTGCTGTCTTTATTAAAAACAGATTCAATACATATTTCATTATCCCCTCTTGATAGAATACTGAAATCTCCCAAAGCATCTATTCTATACCTAATAGTTCCACCGTCAAATCCCTGTTTTGCCTTTTCCCATACCGGAATTAAACCTTGTGATTCTATACATTGAAGTCAAATATTCATATGCAACATCTTTGATATAATTTCTATGATAGATTTCTAATTTATTTTTCATATTCTTTATTCTTAAAATATGCAAAAGTTCTCCCCATTCAAGCCTTCAACATCTTCACGGTTTCTATACCTGTATCCATAAATGTTATAATTTCCTTTACCAGATTTATAGCTTCTTCATCCGAAAGAGATTCCATCCGGCATTATAATCAATAAATTTTTTTCTGTTTTTTTGAATATGTATTTGCTCCCACATCCATAACTAAAACACATTATTAAAAAAGTATAATTGTGAGTAAATTTATTTTTCTTACCTATCACTTTCTTCTCCTCTCAACAACGGTCTATCATAGTTTTTCTACAATTTCCCCATTATTTCTACAAAAGTCAAATGTAATTCTCCACAGATGATGAAAACTATATTAGGAGTATTGTGCTCTTATAACATTTTTTTCTCATCATAAAAACAATTGTTCAAAGATCAGCTACCGACATCCTTAAACAACATAGAAAGATTTAAAGTGTCTTTCTCGTAAAGAACTTTCTCTGTTCCGTCATCTCGTATATATACTATTCCCTACCGGGTATATCTGACCCATTTACTCCTATAATATCAATGCTTCTATAAAATACTCCCCATCATCAGTTTTACTACACTATAATCAATTAATGCACTTAAATCTTTACACTCATGAAACTCTCCCAATCCCTCTCCCTCTGATATTGTCTTTTTTTAACTATACTTCTATCTTTCACGTCACTTCTTGATATTCTGATATTTTTCATATTATTATTAAAATTGTCTATATATTTCAAAACTCTTTCAGATTCTATTATTCTGTATTCATACATATTATCACTTTGCTTTTGTAATATAATCCATTATATCATCACTCACTCTTCTTGTTAAAATTTTCTTCTCCACCTTTTTAATATACCTTTATTACCATAATTGTTACTATACTCTAAGTCTGCATCTAATATATCCGCCAAAATTATTATTGGCATAATTTGATTATAATATCTCAATGCATTTTCCTTTCTTTTTACTATTTGTATATTCTATATAAAAATATAAATATAAATAGCAAACATGTTGATATTAATAATATAGCCACATTTATTTTTTTATACATATAGCTCTCCATTTCTGTCTATGCTCAATATTAACAATTATTTTTGCAAATCCGCATTTCCGGTCTTTTGATCTTTTTACCTTTATAACTTCCCTCATATTCTGACCACGCATAACTATTATCTGCCGGTTGTTCAATTTCATGTATCGCATGAGCTGTATACAATCCCAAACAACTACTCAAACGGCTCATATTTATGCATTCATTTTATAGATTTTATTACTAAAAACTTTACCATATTCCGTTTCACTATCACTTCTATCAGCATCAATTAAACCTGCAGTTATAGCTGTTACAGTACAAATGATTCCTACTTACAAGTTCATTTTCAACTTGACTCTCTCATTTTGAAAGTTTCTTAATAAAATTCCTGTATAAATATCATAGTTCGGAAACTATACAATTTTTATTATTAACCCTGCCCATGATATTTCTTCTACATCAAAATAATCAACTAATCGCTCTTCCTCTATATAAAATTCACCTGTAGTACTTTCATACTCATCTTTTGTTACATTGATATATCCCTTATCCCCATTCTCAGTTTTAAAAATATATTAAGTTTTTGCATATCTGTTTCGTATAAATACAAAAGCCTCCCCTTTCTGATATGTGAGTTATTTCATAAACAGCTGTTTTTATCATTATACTTATATGCTTTTAAGCTCTTTAACTAATGTATGCTTAGAATCATTTATAATATAATTACCTTCTAAACTAAAGCTTCAAATCAGAATTTATTAAATATATGCCTGTTGTATTTTTGAAAGCCTATAATATATTTTTCTATCTTCCACATATAAACCTGAATTTTGATATACAGATTTTATATATTCACCTCTACTGATGTATAGCCATCTGTAGAGGTAAATACCTTTACTGAATCTGTCTCGCCGTCATTATCAATATCAATTTCGTATTTCTTATCATATTCTATAAAAATTTACAGCATATCCTTCTTTATTAATTTTCATTTGCAATATCTTTTTATATATACTACAGCTGCTTATTATAAATAAAAGCAATATGATTATTTCCCACTTTTTATAATTCATCATTTATTACCCTCACATTATAATATCTGATGCTATATCTTTTACTTCCGCTATACATATTTCATAGTATCTTATTATATTTAATAACATTTTATGCCATAACATTCTTCAATCACATAAATATTTTTACACGCTCATAATATTACCTTAATTATATCAAATCATATTATATTTTTCATTTGTTTTTGTTCTTTATAATATATATTCAAATAAAAGTATCTCTCTGCCACAATAAGTCCCCACTATAATATTCTTACCAAAGATATTTCCGGTTGGTTATGCAGAGAATAAAATTCATTATTTCGGTAGACCATTTAATTATTTAATATGATTGAAATCATATTCACCCGCATTGTTGTATTTCACCAATTCTTCACTGGACTAAAGCTACTTATCAATGTATACTTTAGAATATAATATTTGCCGGCACTTCGGCAGATGTCCACTTGAAAGGAGAGAGTGTATGGAGATACCTTATAAGATTTATTTAGAAGAAAATGAGATGCCAAAATATTGGTACAATGTAAGAGCTGATATGAAGAATAAACCGGCTCCACTTTTTAAATCCCGGAACACATAAGCCTGTGACCTATGAAGAGCTGTCACATGTATTCTGTGACGAACTTGTTAAACAGGAGCTTGATGATACTACTGCTTATTTTGAGATACCGGAAGAAATAAGATCATTCTATAGAATGTATAGACCGGCTCCGCTTGTAAGAGCATACTGTCTGGAAGAAAAGCTTGGCACACCTGCAAAGATTTATTATAAATTTGAGGGAAATAATACCAGTGGAAGTCATAAGTTAAACTCGGCTATAGCTCAAGCCTACTACGCTAAAGAGCAGGGACTTAAGGGTGTTACTACTGAAACCGGTGCAGGACAATGGGGTACAGCACTTTCTATGGCATGTGCATACTTCGGACTTGACTGTAAGGTATATATGGTTAAGGTATCCTATGAACAGAAGCCTTTCAGACGCGAGGTTATGAGAACATACAGTGCTACCGTCACACCTTCACCGTCTATGGAAACCGAGGTGGGAAGAAGAATCCTTGAAAGACATCCGGGCACCACAGGAAGTCTTGGATGTGCTATATCGGAGGCTGTAGAAAAAGCCACAACCACTGAAGGATACAGATATGTTCTCGGCAGCGTATTAAACCAGGTTTTATTACATCAATCAATTATCGGTCTTGAGACTAAGGCCGCACTTGATAAGTATAATATCAAACCTGATATTATCATAGGCTGTGCAGGTGGCGGTTCAAACCTTGGCGGTCTTATATCTCCTTTCATGGGCGAGAAGCTTAGGGGTGAAAGTGATGTAAGAATTATTGCTATAGAGCCTGCATCATGTCCAAGCTTTTACAAGAGGAACATTTGCCTATGACTTCTGTGATACAGGTATGATGACTCCGCTTGCAAAGATGTACACATTGGGCAGTGATTTCATTCCTTCACCAAGTCATGCCGGCGGTCTCAGATATCATGGAATGAGTTCTACTCTTTCACAGCTTTATCATGACGGTTATATGGAGGCAGCTTCAGTAAACCAGACTGATGTATTTAAAGCTGCGGAATATTTTGCAAGAACTGAGGGTATACTCCCTGCTCCCTGAGAGTTCACATGCTATCTATGCGGCTATTGAAGAAGCTAAGAAATGTAAAGAGAGCAGTAAAGAAAAACTATCGTATTCGGACTTACAGGAACCGGATATTTTGATATGGTTGCTTATGAGAAATTCCATGACGGAAAGATGGATGACAGTGTTCCGACAGATGAGGAACTAAAAAAATATGCGGCTATGCTGCCTAAAGTAGACTAAATAATAAGAGCTTTATTCCATAATACAAACACTACAAGTATTATGAAATAAAGCTCATTTACATTTATACCTCTATTTTATTTATTCTCTATCAAATAATATATTGCACCGACAAGGCCGGCATCATTCCCAAGTTTTGCAGGAACTATTTCAAGACCTTCCAAAAAAATCTTGGCATTACCTTTTTCATGTACCTTTTTACTAAGGCTTTTCTATAAACTCTTTTTCTGCCGCTCTCCGCCGCCTATAATAACCTGTTCAGGATTAAAGATATGAACAAGTGAAATGATACCAAGTGAAATATCATCCACCCAATTATCAACCACTTGCCTTAACAGACTGTTTTCATGTAAGGCATCAAATATCTTTCTACCATTGATATTTTCTTCAAAGTCTTTCGGAAAAGCTGTCGGATTTTTCCTTTTGCAGTTTTGAGACACTCCTTACAAGTGCTGTTGTAGACGCATATCTTTCAAGGCAACCTATATTACCACATGAACAACTCTCTCCGCTTCCATGTATCACTATATGTCCTATCTCTCCTGCCAGTCCTCTTTTACCAAGCAATATCTTATCATCAACTATAATACCTCCACCGACTCCGGTACCGATGGTTATAGCAACGATATTTTTATAGCCTCTTCCGGCTCCTATCCATTTTTCACCGAGTGCTGCACTGTTTGCATCATTTTATAACTATAGTTTTGACAGAATATTTCTTTTTCAAAGCTTTCCTTTATCTTTGATCCTACCCAGTTCTTTATATGTCCCGCACTTCCGATAACTTCACCTTTTTTTCGGAATCTATCTGACCTGTAGCAGATACACCCTATTCCTGATATTTCACTGAAAGCAAGTCCGCTTGAAGCCACAAAATACTCAGTCTTTTCCAAAAACAGTCTTAAGTATTGGTGTTTTCGTATCCGTCAAATGAAACCGAGAACTCATCCTTGTGAAGTATGTTTCCGTTTTCATCAACAAGTCCGAACTTTGCTGCGGTTCCCCCTATATCAATTCCCAAATACACTTTATTCATCATAGGAATTTCTTTTTAGCATCAGCTATCATCTTAGCCGCTGATTTTGCAATCTCTTTATCAGCATCTGTCAATGCCACCAAAGGTTTTTCTTACGCTACCGATATCAAGTCCCTCGTTAATCCTAAGAACTTCCTTTATCATAGCATACATATTTCCATGTCCTGAAGTAAGAGCCGCTATAATATCATTTACACAGTACTGTATCTCATTTGATCTTTTCATATCACCTGAATTTATACACTCATCCATTGCAAGGAAAAGCTCAGGCATTGCTCCATATGTTCCACCGATACCTGCCTTAGCACCTATTACTCTACCTGAAACAAACTGCTCATCCGGACCGTTAAATACGATATAATCATCACCACCGTCTCTTACGAAGCCTTTGAATGTCAAATACAGGCATGGAAGAATTCTTTACACCTATAACATTCTTATTCTCTCTCATCTTTGCATAAAGACCTCTGCTTAAAGCCACTCCGGCAAGCTGTGGGATATTGTATATAATAAAATCCGTATTCGGTGCGGCACTGCTGTAATCATTCCAATACTGTGCAATGGCATACTCAGGAAGCTTAAAATAAATAGGTGGAATTGCCGCAATAGCATCTACTTTAAGACTCTCGGCATGAGCTGCAAGCTCCATACCGTCCTTGGTATTGTTACATGCTATATGGTTAATTATTGTAAGATCACCCTTAACCTTCATTACATTCTCAAGAACAACTTTTCTGTCTTCAACGCTCTGGTAAATACATTCACCTGAAGAACCGTTTACATATACTCCTCTGACCTTTTTATCCACAAAGTACTCTGTAAGAGCTCTTACTCTCTCAGGACTGATCTCCCCATTATCATCATAACATGCATAAAATGCCGGGATGACTCCCTTGTACTTATCTAAATTTCTCATGATTCCCTCCTTATTGTAGGGATATACCAAGAGGTCAAATATCTTTGACCCTCATCATATAATTATAAAGCTTAGAATATCACTCATTGAATAGTTTTTCAATAAAAATAATCATTTTGAAATTATTTTCTAATCTTTCTATGCTTTATTATTTTTATAAAAATCTATCCTATGACTTTACTGCCATTTATTTCCCCACTCGCTCTCTTTAAAACCTACCAAAGGCAAAATCGTCTCCCAAAACTATAGGTCTTTTTATCAGCATTCCGTTTTCTGAAAGGAGCTTAAGCTTTTTCGTCATCACTCATAGTATCCATTTTTTTCTTTGATATTCAGCTCTCTGTAGAGCATACCGCTTGTATTAAAAAGCTTTTTATAGGAAGGCCCGAATAATCTAAAACCTTTCTTAACTCTTCTACACTTGGAGTCTCCTCCACAATATTCTTTTTCCTTAAACTCCACATTTTTATCTCTTAACCACTTTCTTGCCTTCACACAAGTTGAACATTTCGGATAATGAAATACTAACATAAAATCTCCTTTATCATTTAATACTTTATTATTTTGCAGACAAAAAGCTCTATTATAGCTCCTCTTACAAATTCATTTTCACAGACACTGTAAATTTCACCGATTACCTCACCTGTATTTTTTTGGAATTATACTTTCACTACTTTCTCAATTACCTTTGTCTTTAAATCATATTCTATCTGTGCCTTATTTAGAATGTCAAATACTTTTGTTTTGTATACTCTTATGCAAAGTATATCCCCAAATCTTTAACTTCAACCTCCAGTGTGGATGTTGTGGAAATTTCAGGCAATCTTATAATCAAAGCATTTTTATTTTTATCATATTCCGTACATAAAGGTGTTACAGAGTCCTTATCCGATAAAATATTAAACTCGCTCTCACTTCCTACACCGTAGAAATACAAATTATATTTTCTTTTTTCTCTTGTTGCATTTTTATTTCCAAAAACCGGTTGAATCTTAAATATCTGCTTATCATCCTCATCAATCAGCTCATACTTTGTATAAGCCCAGTCGGACTCTACATAGGTCTTATACTCCTTTTCGTCCTCTGCAAGTATAAACTCTCCCGACTTACCTGTAAAAATATTCAAATCAAGCTCTGTCGGATTTTTAATATCATTTGTACTTATATTTGCATCAAGTGGCAAGATACTTCCCTCTCTTGCAAATACAGCGATATCTTCCAGATTTCTGTATATTTCAAGCTCACGACTTCCACTGTATCTAACTCCGCTAAATATATCAAACCACTCACCCTCAGGAAGCCATATCTTGGTCTTTGCCAATCCGCTCTCTGTATCAATTTTTCCGGTCACAGGACATACTATAAGATTCTCTCCGAAATAATACTCATTTTTATAATTATAAACCTTATCATTTGCAGGTTCATAGTAATAAAGCGGCAGTATTAAAGGAAGCTTATTTACATTTGCTCTTCTGTTCATAGTATAAAGATATGGTATAAGTCTATGGCGAAGTCTCAAATATTTTTTAACTATTCTTTCCGCAATCTGATTGTACTTCCAAGGTTCTTTTCCTGAAAATTCATTGCAGGTACTGTGCAATCTCATTATAGGTGAGAATACACCAAACTGTACCCATCTTACAAACATCTCATCGTCTCGCACTCCGTTCATATGTCCGCCGATATCATGGCTCCACCATGCATAGCCGATATTTGATGCGGTGGCTGTAAAATAAGGCTGAAAATCAAGACTTTTCCATGTAATGATGGTATCTCCGGAAAATCCTATAGGATATTTATGGCTTCCCACTCCTGCATATCTTGAAAGTATAAGACCTCTTCCACGGTCTTCTCTCTCTGAATCCTTATAGTGAAAGTAGTTTAAAAGCCATAGAGGATCAAGTCCCTTATGTCCTGAATTTTCCCCCTGCTGCCAGTCTATCCACCAGTAATCGACTCCCTGTTTTTTTCAAGCGGATGATGAACATGTTTAAAGTATCCTTCTCTGAATTTATTATCGGCAATATCAAAAAGTACAGGTTCTTCCTTTTTAATATTTACACCCATAAATTCACCAATATCCTTATAGCAATCTTCATATGCCCTTATACCGTCTGCGGATGTACATTCAGTAAGACCTTATATCCTCTTGTATGCAGTTCGCTTAAAAATTCTCCCGGACTTGGGAATAGCTCCTTATTCCATGTATAACCTGTCCATCCTGTACCGAATCTTCCTTCCACATCCGTAATATGCCAGTCCATATCGATAACCGCCACACTGAATGGAATATCTTCGCTGTCAAATCTGTCCATTAAATCCAGATATGACTTTTGAGTGTATTTATAATATCTGCTCCACCAGTTTCCAAGAGTAAATCTTGGAAGTAAAGGAAGTTCTCCGCTGAGGGTGTAAAAAGTCTTTAAGCGCTGTCAAATAGTCAAGTCCGTAACCAAAGAAATACAGATCGAGGGCTTCCTCGTCTTCTCTCAGCTTAAATCCGTCCTTTGTTATAAGCATGGAACTGCTGTCATCCACCACAGACCACATCTGCCTTGATATGATTCCCTCACCGAGTTTTGTCTCGCCGTCAATATTATCGAGTGTTCTGGTTGTCCCTTTTAAACTCTCATTCTTATCTCCATAATGCCATACACTTGAAGTTGTTCCGTAGTTTCCGCTTACATTTATCCTTAAGCCTTCACCTGAGAATTCTTTTTTATCATATATTACTCTTAGATAATCTGTAACTATAACCAGTTTATCTTCACCGTCTAAAACATCAAACCTTACTTTCGGGAACTTTCTGTTTGTAACAGCCGCCGTCTCTTCATCTACAAATACATACTGTATTCAAATCTTATAAGCCTGTCCGTAAGTATACTTATGCGATAATTATTCCCTTTAATTATTGAAGCCTCTGCCGCCTTTGTATTAACCATTTTTCTCTCTTTCTATATACAATACTTTTTGCAAATCTTCAAAGCTTTCCAAACTGTAACTCACATCACCGAGCTTTTTGCATCCCCTATTCCCTGCAACATCCATTCCGGCTCTTATTGCACCCTCTACTCCGGAAGCCGCATCCTCAACTACCAGACAATCCTTTTGGTAAAAGTTTTAGCCCAATCCCCTGCTTTTTTTCAAACACTTCTTTTATCGGGCTTTGAAAGTGTAATATCATTACCGTCCACTATAATATCAAAAATCAATAAGATTTAACTTTGAAAGTATAAGCTTTGCATTTTTTTACTTGATGAGGCTATGGCTGTTTTGATAACCTCTTTCTTTTTAAAAATATCCAAGGTATCTTTTTACCTTTTTTTATCAAGGTCTTTCTCACTCATCTCATTTTAAAAGTTCTTTATACAGTTCATATTTTGCAAAATTCTTCTTTTCTTTATCGCTGTATGCCCTTATCTGATCTTTCAGTATAATATCCAGACTCTCCATACGGCTTACTCCCCTGAGTCTGTTATTTATTTCTTCATCAAAGTATATGCCCAAGCCGTCTGCCATGTTTTTCCATGCCATATAGTGATACTTATCCGTATGACAGATTACTCCGTCAAGGTCGAATATTATACCTTTTATATTTTCTTTCCATTCCTACTCCTAAACCGTTATTATTAAATAATCAGTTTCTCTCCTTTTACATAAATCTCCACGCTGTTTCCGTCAATTTTTTGTATACTCACATCATTATTCTTTTCCACTCTGACTCTTAAACTTGTTCCTTTATAAACCAGTGGAAACTCTAAAAAATCCCATCCTTTGGGTAGACATGGACTGATGCTTAAACCTTTTTTATCAATCATTACACCGCCGAATCCAAATACATATACAGCCCATATCCCTCCTATTGAGGCACTGTGTATACCTTCATCAGATGACTTCATATTTGTCCCCATGTCTACACTTATGGCTCCTTTAAACAGCTTATATGACATTTCCTCAAAGTCAAATTCATTCGCCAAAATAGCATGTGTTGACTTACTTAGTGAAGAGTCATGTAAGGTCTTGTCCTCATAGAAAACAAAAATTCTTTTTCTTGTTTCATGGTCAAATAAATCTCTGAATAAATACAAAAGCATAACCGTATCAGACTGTTTTGAAACCATGTACTCATTTAGCTGTTTTGTATTATAGTCATTGTAGATTCCCAGTACTTCGTCAGAGTTTTTATATTTACTTATATCAAGTTTTTTTAATCCTAAGAATGTGTCCGACTGTGGAATTATACCTTCTTCATTTGGTAGAGGTAAGTAAAGTTTCGGCAATTTCTTTTTCTATGCAATCCTTTATATATTTTTAAATCAAGTTTGGAATCTAAAATATCAAAAGTTTCTTATTCTCGGTTTTTAGATATTCATACTTTTTCGATTGCAAGTCTCATGGTGTAAGCTGCCACATAATTGGTGTACGCATTATTATCTACATGTTCCTTATACTCATCCGGTCCTATAACATTTCTTATCTCATATCTGTCTTTGTCTGCAATATATTCAAGTCTGCTTGCCCAAAAAAGTGCAGCTTCAAATATTATCTCATATCCGTACTTTTCCATATAATCATTATCATTTGTAACTCTATAATAATTATCTATAGCATACACTATATCGGCTGTTATATGATGCTCTATAAGTCCGGTCCAAACCTTTGTTATTTCACCTGTCACTATATCGGCTCCCATATAAAGAGGAGTCACCTCTCCGTCATCCACCCATGCACACTCCCATGGATACATTGCCCCTTCATAACCGTTTTCTTTGGCTTTCAGCCTTGCACCGTAAAGATTATGATATCTGTATTCCAGAAGTGTCCTTGCAATTTCAGGATGTGTATATGTAAAATAAGGAAGTATAAAAAGCTCGGTATCCCAGAAAGAATGTCCCTTATATCCCTCACCGCTCAGAGCTTTTGCACCTATTCCAACTCTGTTATCATCCGCTTTTACCATAATCCTTAAATGATAGAGTGCAAAATTTATTGAAGTCTTTACATATATATCATCGGTACCTATATCTATTTTGCTTTTTTTCAAAAGTAATCTTGCCATTTTTGCTTCGCTTCTTTTTAAAAAGCTCATTATAGCTTTTGAACTTCAAGCTCTCTTATAAGCTTTTGCAGACTCTTTTTATTTCATCAAGCCTTTTTTCGACCTTTTAAATGTGCATATTCCTTATCTCTTTCAGAAAAAGAATACTGATTTTTTTCTCAAACTCAAGCTTTTCATTTGCTTTGATTTTTAAACTGTATTTATTTGCAAGAGTTCTTCTTCCCATAACAGGTATTACGAAAGCTTCTTTATTCAGACTGCACACAGCACCTTGAATGACCTTTTACATGTGACTGAGTTGTTTTTGCAATATATTCCATATACCTGCCATCATACACTCGTCTTTGTATATCCTCAAAATGCATAGCCCCGCTATTTGTTACGGAACCGTCTATTCCGCTCTCAATAATAATATTTGCATCTTGATCACAAATCAGTTCGACTTTTTTTGTACAAAGATATGCTCATTATCAAGAGACACAAAACGCCTGAAAACAAGGTCAAGCTTTATTCCCTTTGGACTTTCCCATTTAACGATTCTTGTACTCTCGCCTGTAGTTAAGTCGAGGCTTCTCTCATAAGAAGATATCTTTCCCTCTGTAAGGCTGAACTCTTCTCCGTTTACAATGATTTTAACAGCACTTGCATCCGCAATATTCGGAAGTTCCGTTACTTCTTCCTCAGATGCCTTATTAAATGTACCTGTTATAAAAGTATCTCTTATTTCGCCTATATAGTGCTCTTCGAGTACATTTCTGATTCCCAGATACCCGTTTCCCTGTGTAAATATTGCTTCAAATTTATTTATGTTCTTTCTGTCAAAAAAACATTCTTTGATTACTGTGCCCTTATATTCCAACTGCTGCATAATAATCCTCTCTAACCCTTTATTCCTGAGCTTGCTACAGACACCTGCACCTGCTCTTGTGCCAAAATATACAGTACTATTCCCGGAAGTATAACTACAGTCAATGCCGCAAAAAGCCTCGGATAGTTATATGAGAATGCCTCTGTAAAAAACTGCAATGCAAGAGGCAAAGTCCTTGTGGCGTCTGATGATGTAAGTATGGATGCATAGAAGTATTCATTCCAGTTTCCTAAAAACATTAAAATACCTGCCGTTGCAAGTCCACCCTTTGCAAGCGGCAAATTAATCTTCCAGAATACTGTAAAAAAAGTTTGCACCTTCTATTACTGCAGCTTCATCCAAAGATTTGGGAACAGCCATAAATGCAGGTTTTAATATAAAAGTTGATATTGCAAGTCCCATGGAAACATATACAATCGCCACACCCCATATATTGTCATAAAGTCCAAGCTTCATGATAAGGGAAAAGATAGGTTGTGCCTTTGATTGTGCAGGTACAAGTAAAGTAACCGTATACAGTATGAAAACCAGATTTTTTTCCCGGAAATCATACTTTGCCAGTACATAGCTCCCCATAGCAAAAATTATAAGCGCTACTAAAGTTGAACTTACAGATATCAAAAACGAGTTTACAAAGTATCTCGCAAAAATCATATTTTTGAAAAAGATATATACAAAAGGTTCAAAAACTTATCTGTTTCGGTAGCGAAAAAAAGGATCTGATAAAATCATGGCATTATCTTTAAATGCCGACATAACCACCCATATGATCGGAAAAATAGAAATTATCACTGTGAATAAAAGTAAAATATAAGTGAATACTTTTGATAAAAATTTTTCCGCTATTTTTTAAATCCATAAAAGCCCTCCTTAATATACACTTTCATTCATTTTGAATAATTTGTTTATAAGCCACAGTATAAAAAGTCCCAAAAATAAACATTATCACACCGTTTGCATTTGCATATCCGTACTTTTAGATCCATTATGGATTTTTACCAGTATCACCGGCAAGTTCATTGTATCATCACCCGGTCCGCCTGCAGTAGTCAGCGCTATCTGCTCATACATTGCAACTCTTGCTGTAATCGAAGCTATAATAGATGTTCCTATTGCATTTCTGCAAAGTGGAAGCTGTATATACTTTATCAACTGAAAATCTGAAGCACCGTCAACTCTTGCCGCTTCAAACAAATCGCCGGGTATTGCAAACAAATCATTTAATACTATCAAAGGTTACAATTACCGCATAAAAAAAGCCATGTCAAAGTTACTGCAATAAAGGCAAATGGCGACTGGTAAAACCACTGTATATGAAAAATCCGGATTAAACCTTCTTATAAGATTATTTATCATACCCATATCATCATGAAACATGAATCTGTAAATCATTGCCCATGCGGCAGCACTTATTACATTAGGTATCATAAAAACAGCTCTGGTAAATTTCCATCCGTATGGCTTTTTAAAGATGGCAAAAGCCACAAGTACTCCAAAGCCTACATGAAATACCGCCGCTATAATTGACCATAGCAATAAGTTTTTCAAAGAATATCTGAATGCTGTATTGCCGAACATATTTATATAGTTTGTTAAACCGATAAATTTCGGCTTGTTGAATCCGTCCCATTTTGTAAATGAAGTGTAAAAAACCGTAAATATCGGCTGTATATAAAATGTTACAAACACAATGAAAGAGGGAAGTAAAAATAAATATATCCATTTATAATTTTTACGTTCAAGTTTGCTTGGCGCTATTTTCCTCTTTGAACTCATCAAAGTCCTCCTTATTCTAAAATATGCTCCCCTATATAGGAGCATACAAATGCTTATTAGCTTAGCCTCTTGTGCCTTTTTTTGTCAGCTCGGCACAGAACTGTTCCGGTGTCAAAGAGTTGTCAATCAACTTAGGAAGAAGTTTTCCAAACTCTGTATCAGCTACAGAAGCCGGTAATATATCTCCAAGAGTAGCTACGAATTTTGTATCCGCATTCATACTCTGATCAAGTTGATATAATATATTATTTTCTTTAAGTTTATTTAGGAAATCACCGCTGTATTCAATATTAGGTGCATTTCCACCCTCTGCCAAAATATAGGCCTCAATCTCTTCTTTTGAGCTTCTAAATGCTAAAAATGCTTTTGCAGCTTCTTTTTGCTCATCGCTTGCCGCATTTGAGATCCAGAAGTCTCCATATGCCTTAGGGTTTTGCAAGTGCAATATTTCCCGGATATATAGTTGTCTTTACATCTTTTTCCGTCAAAGCCGTTACTCCACTTATCCTTTGCATCTTCATTAAACTCTGATGCCATCCATGAACCGTTACAAATTAAAGCCGCATTATTGCTCATAAATGCATTTGCAGCATCTGCATAAGCCGCTCCTACCGTATTACTTGATGCATTGTTTTGTAAAAGCTTTTGTAGCTTGCCTATAGCATTTACCATTACAGGAGTATTATAATCCCAAAGCTTTTCACTTGTATTATTGTTTAAAAGCTCTACTCCACCTTCCTCATTTGCAATAAGAGCGGCAAGCATAAGTGATGAAGTCCATGCATTTTCAGATGTCATAAATGCCAGCTTGTTGTCACCAAGACCTGAAATAAACTCATCCATACTCATATCTCTTATGTCTTTCTCAGGCTTATAAAGAGACTCATTGTAATATAATCCTATAGGTCTTAGTACGATAAGAGGATTACAAATAATCTTTCCGTCAACTGTACAGAATTCCTTTTGATCCCTCTATCCATGAAGATGCAACATCAGGATATTCCTTTGCAAAATTCTGTCAGATCATATGCCATATCATTGTCAAGAATAACCTGTTTAAACCACTGAGTATCAATTCCTCCGGAACCCGGTGAATGTACCAAGGTAGGTAGCTTATTCTGCCCTGCAAGCTGCTTGATCTTCTCCGCATATGAGTCCTGAACAACTTCCTCAACAACCACTTTATATTTACCTGCATATTTTTTTCATTAAATCTTTTCCACCTGCGGTAAGAAGAAAGTAGCACCCACATTCTCTCCCTGCTAAATATGTAGGAATCTTAAGCTCGATTTCCTCTCCGTCAGCACCTGCCTTTGTTTCCTGTGAAGATTCGGATTCTACCGCCTTTGAAGACTCACCTGATGTATTTGATGAAGCTCCTCCTCCCGAACATGCTGCAAGTCCAAAACAAAGCCCAAGTGCAAGACCTGACTTTAAAAAGTTTTTTAATTTCATTATATATACCTCCTAAATAAAAAAATCATTCGCCTTCTATAAGCCTATGCTTTACATATATTGTTCTGGGTTTATCTTCTCCCTTTATTATCTTCATAAGTAAACGCATACCCTCATAGCCCCTTTTTTTACTATATTTTTGATCTATTGTAGCTATCCCTCGGCCTAATATAATTTTAAAAAGCTGTATACCGTCAAATCCTGTAACAATAAAATCCCCATTTACACTGTAACCAAGATCCTCTATAGCCTTTGCAGCCGCAACAGCCATAAGATCACTCATACATACAAAAGTTCTTCCTTTTTTCGTCTTATGCTTTTCTATATATGATCTCACCTTTTTATAAGCCAGATTTTCATCAAATCTACAATCCAGAACATCTACCGCATTATCGGAAATACCCTTATCCTTAAGTGCCTTCTTAAAACCCAGCATACCTCTCATGTGTAACCGAAGCCTCGTTCTTTCCCTTTACGAGTACAAGCTGTGAAAACCCTTTTTCTACAGCATAGTTTGTAATTTCTCTGAAAGCTTCAATATCATTTGTAAGTACAGATGCTCCCATCTTTCCCTCAAGCTTTATATCTATACCTACGCATGGTATATCGGTATGTTTTATTTCTTCAATATAAGGATCTCCAAGTTTTAATCCTGCAAGTATCACCCCCGACAGACTGTATTCTCTACAGAATTCTGATAATTTCTGTTTTTGTCTGCATCTCGGTAGAAATTCCATACATTGCAATAATCATATTCTTACCTTGTATGTATGAATTCAGACCTTTCAAAACATTACCGGTGAACTCATCCACAGGGCTGTTACTTCCTAAACCTGAGATAAGTATAGCGACATTCTCTTTTCTTTTTGATGAAAGATTTCTTTGCACTTTGGCTTGGCCTGTAAACCAAGCTCCTGTGCAATATCCATTATCTTCTTTCTTGTATCTTCTCTTACATCAGTATAACCGTTTAAGGCTCGCGATACTGTGCTCACGGAAACACCTGCAGCCACGGCTACTTCTTTTTATAGATGCCACGCCAAAAATATTCTCCAAAAATTTCAAACTACAAAAACGTTTTTGGTATTTTTTTATGATACTACTTATCCATAAAATAGTCAATATAATGTTGATTAATATAATTATTTTTTTATCATAAATTTAAAAAGAAAAAAATCCCGACTGTTTGGTCGAGATCTTCTTTATATTATATATTTTTAGCCACCGGATACTCATTACAAAGCAGTCTGTAAGGCTCTTCATCCTCTTCTATCTTTGGGAATCTGCCTATATCTTCATAGAATCTGTTATCTATATTGTCATCATTACATTGGGAAACTTCACCTATAAGCACGCTTCCGCTTCCGGGCTCCACATGGAACTCATGGTATTGATGCGGCCATATGGTGATGCTCTCTCCCGGCAAAAGTTTTACAAGGCTTCCTGCCTTTACATAGTATGATCTTCCGTCCGAGTTTATAAGTACATCCGAGTCGGCAAGTCCTCCCTTACCGTCGTCATTATATACTTTTATAAGAAGTGTACCTCCACCTCTGTTTATAATATCCTCCGATTTAAACCAGTGGAAGTGCATAGGTGCCATCATGTCGTCTCTTAAGAATAAGAGCTTCTCTGCATAGACTTTTTTATACTTCTCATTGTTTCTGTTTCCGTTTCTGAGTGTGATAAGCCCGAAACCGATCTTATCAAAATCTCCGAGTCCGAAGTCCGTGATATCCCATCCGAGCATATTATCTCTTATTTCATCATATTCATGACCCCTGTTTTCCCAATCTTTTGGTGTCCAGTTACAAAATGGCGGCAGGTGGAAGCCGTTCTCCCTTATAAGCTCCTCCATCTCTCTTATGATGCTGTTAATTTGTGATCTTTTCATGTCTTTCCCCTTTCTTGTATCAAATATTTGCTCATTTGTCTTTGCAATATTCTAAGTGCATTTTTCTATATCATCTCCCAGATTCAGCTTTGAAATTTTTGAATCTGCCAGAGATATCGCTCCTTCATAACCGCTAAATTTCGGTTTTGCTATACCGTTTTCAAGTATATGGCATATCAGTTTGGAATCTATGATATCTTCATCTTCTTTAAATATATTCTCAGACTCCTTGCTTTCCATTACTTCCTTAAGCACCGATGCTACAGGCATCTCATTATACAATGTCTGCTGTATTTCAGTATCATAGGTGAGTGTTTTTAAGAATTCCCATGCCAGTTTCTTCTTATTTGACCTTGAACTTATTGCAATATCAAGACTGTCTATCATGCTTACATTATTACCCGAATTACCTGCCGCATAGGGTATGCAATCCCATGCAAAGCCGGTGTATTTTTTTATCTTGTAAGGATATGACTTATAAGTCCTATATTCGGCAAGTGACATCTGACTGAAAGCCACCTTTCCGCTGTCAAACTGCTCCTTGGTTATATTTTTATTTCCGTTTAATGATTCCAGGCTCTTTACAAATCTTATTGACTCGGCAAACTTATCTTGATTAAAATATGATTTCTTGCCGTCCTTTGAAAAGATTTCGACATCATTTGAAAGCGCCGCATTTATCCAGTCATATTTGTATATTCCAAAGTAATCCGGACTTCCGTCCAAATCTCTGTCCAAAGTTATCATTCTGCATATTCTGTAAAAATCATCAAATGTATAGTCATTGCTTGGTATATCAATATGCAGTTTTTCAAGGAGTGTACGGTTTACAAACATAAGAGTAGGCATGGCTTCATACGGAAGTGCATATCTATGACCCGAAAAAACTCCCGAATTTGCAATCTCAGTGTAATATTTGTCTATATCAAAGTCTTTGTCTTCCATCACATATCTGTCCAGATTTTCTATAAGCCCAAGATTTATATAATTTTCAAAATCCTCATCCAGTACCATAAATATGTCCGGCATTTTGTCTTTCAATATTCTCTCAGACATCCACTCGCTATAGTCTTCCTTTTGTATTCCTCCGGAGTATTTTATCTTTACACCCTTATGCTCTTTTTCAAACTTCTCTATTGCTTTGTCTATAACGGAATAGCTTTCCTGCACCGCAACATCCCAATTGCTTCCGTTAAACATTGCAAATTCTATTACTGTTTCTTTGGGTCTGCATATACAAAAAAATGTACCAAGTATCCCTATAAAAAGAATTGCTGCCAAAAAAACTTTTCTATTCTTTCTCACAGTTCACCTCTGCCTATTGCCCATATAGCAAGCTGTGTTCTGTCACGAAGTTCAAGTTTATCAAGTATCGTTGATAAATAATTTCTTACAGTACCTTCGGAAAAACTCAGGTTCTTTGCAATTTCTTTATTGCTTTTTCCCTTTGCCACCTCTTCTATTATGACCCATTCATTCTTTGTAAGAGTTTTTACATTCTCGGATTCTACATGTATGGTTTCATTGTTTACAGCCAGTTTTGAAAAAAACTTTAAGACCTTTGAAGCGATATCGGGATTTATCATCGCCTGCCCCTGATATACCGTGATTTATCGCCTCTACCAGGCTGTCCATGCTTATACCTTTTAAAAGATAACCGCTTGCCCCGTATTTTTAAAGCATTAAAAAAACATATTCATCATCATCAAATGTGGTGAGTATAATAATTTTTATATCAGGATAACCTTCTTTTATGATCTTTGTGCAGGATACTCCGTCAAGTCTGGGCATTCTGATATCCAATAGTATTATATCGGGCCTATTTTCCCTGACACTTCTTATTACCTCAAGTCCGTCGGACACGGCATCCGTTACCTCTATATCAGGTTTACTGTCAAGGATTATCTTTAAGCTTTCTCTTATCAGTTCCTGATCATCTGCAATTAAAACTTTAATCATATTCCTCTCCCCATCTTATCGGTATCATAGCTTCCACTTTAAAGCCCTCTTCACTGCCAAAATTCACCTGTCCTTTTAACATATTTACTCTTTCTCTGATATGCCTGAGTCCAAATCCTGCTTTGATATCTTCACATCCTATTCCGTCATCACATATCAAAAGATTGATACTTCCGTAGTTTTTCTTAATGGATACATATATATTTTTTGCTTTTCCATGTCTTATGGCATTTGTAAGACTTTCCTGTACTATCCTGTATATGGCCATCTCTTCGTCTTCATCAAACTTTAAATTGATAGTATCGCAGTCAAGTTTTATGTTTACACCGGCAACTCTTTTTGTATTCTCTACAAGCTCTTCTATAGCATTTTTAAGATTCAGTCTTTCAGGTGCATCCGGTCTTAATGAGCTGACACTCATTCTGATATCTTTTATACCGTTTCTGCTTACCTTTGAAAGTAAATCCAGCTGATTTCTTAAAGCCGGTTTATCATCTCCCGCCAATGCTATACAGGCGTCTATACCTGCCGCAAGACCTGTAAGAGTATGCCCTAAAGTATCGTGAATTTCTCTGGCAATACGGTTTCTCTCTCTGATTTCAGCAAGTCTTGCATTATCCATCAAAGACTTCTCAAGTTCTTCATTTGTTCCTTTGCAAATCTGTATTTGCTATCTCAAGTCTTTTATTCAGCTCTAAATTTTTTTCTATTATCTCTTCCTTGCTTACTATTATAATAATACAACATAATATAAAACATACAACAGTCATAAGATTTAGTACATTATAGATAAAGTATATTAATGTCTGTATGCTTTGACCGCATACCTCTATGTACGATGAAATATCAAAAACATTTATAAAGAGTTTTACCAGCTCATGAGTTGTTAAAAGATAGCTTATCATCGCAATAATAACTACCATGGGCATATATTTATTTCTCTTTAAATACATCAGCGCATTTGCAAAAGTCCAAAGCAATATTCCGTTATAATTAAAATTTAACAGTAGTATGTATATCAGCCCAAGTATAAACTCCAATACAAAGGTAGCAAATATAATTCCCGTATCATTTATTATATTACTGTTTCTTATACAAAAGGTTAGTATGAAACATACTGATGAAATAATTGCAAATATAAATATATGCAGAGTATTGCCGGGCACGTTTACCGCATTTGATAAAAACAGTTTAGCCTCATGTATACTTACGACACTTTGTGTAACTATCCATATAAAACCTGAAATCAAAATAACTGCGGCAAGAGATATTACCAGCATTATCTCCAGTATTGTATTTATTTTTAAATTCCCTATACTTTTTCATTTTTATTGCCATTTTCGATATATCAAATCTGGTTAAATTACCCGCATTTATTAAGTCAACATTTATTCTTATGTCGGATTCTATTTCTTTTCCCTCAAGATAATCATATGCCACTTTAGCCGCTTCCTTACCCATATATATAGGATGTTGTGCAACTGTGGCTGTAAAAAGCCCCTGCCTTATCAGCTCCTTAGCATCGGGGGAACCGTCAACTCCATAGATTAAAACTTTCTTTTCGCTCTTCTCTCTGATTGCCGCAATCGCACCGATTGCTGTAGGATCATTCAATCCGAATATAACATCAAAATCCTTATCATTATTTTCAATATAATCGATTACAGCATGATTTACAGTCTCAATCTCACTTACTCCGTCTATTTCCTCAACGATCTCATATTTTTTATCACCCGCTATAGTGTCAATAAATCCCTGTCTTCTTTGTATCATAGATGAAGCTATGAGGTTCTCAACGATAAGTATCTTTGCACCTTCAGGCTTTTTTCTTATCAAATCCTGTGCCAAGAGTACTCCTGCTTCATAATTATCCGATTGTATTGCGCTTATTACACCGATTCTGTTGTCAACATCAGTATCAATCAATATTACCGGAACTCCTCTTTTTTTGCATTCAAGCAATGCACTTTCTATTCCGCTCCTGTCCACTGCATTTGCAAACAGAAAGTCAATACCTTCGTTTAACATATCCATTATTTGAGCATTTTGTCTTTCCTGGCTTTTGCGCCGGATCCCTTGTTATAAGTATATCACCGTTTTGCTTCAATAGTGTCTCTTATATTCTCATTGAGCACATTAAAATAAGGATTATTCATTGTCATAAATGTCGATCCGAAAATAATTTTCTTGTCTTCAGTTTTTCAATTTTAAGCAAAACTACCGATAAACACAATAAAAACATATGCTAAGAGCATATAAAATGCCCTTAGCCTGTTTTTTTGTCTATTTTTCATTATTTACTCTTTTTTTAAATTTCTAATATAGTCGATAAATACTGCAAGTAATATTACAATACCCTTTACAACAGTCTGCCAGAAAGAGTTTACATTCATAAGGTTAAGTCCGTTGCTTAAAATTCCTATGATAAGGGCACCTACCAATGTACCTCCAAGCTTTCCGTATCCACCTGACATTGATGTTCCACCGACTACTACCGCAGCTATGGCATCCATCTCGGCGCCGTCACCCTGCTGTAGGCTGTCCGGAATACATACGTGAAGCCAAGATTACTCCTGCAAGACCTGCCATAAGTCCTGAATAAGTATACACCATGAATTTTACTTTTGAAACACTTATGCCTGAAAACTTTGCCGCAAGTGTATTTCCGCCGACTGCATATATATATCTACCAATTTTTGTTCTGTTCATTATAAGAACCGATATTATAAATATAATGATCATTATAATAACAGGTACAGGGAAAATACCGATATATCCGGCACCAAGCCACTGCCATTCTTTGGAAACCACTCTTACCGGTGAACCTCCTGTATAAACACCCGGCAAGACCTCTTGCAATATTCATTGTTGCCAGAGTCACAATAAATGGCGGTATAGTTGTTCTTGAAATAACAAAACCGTTAAATGCACCTATTACAATTCCTATGATTACTCCGATAATCATAGCAAGGTAAATATTCATACCGTATCTGGATACACATCCTGCGGCAAATACACCTGAAAGTGCTATTACGGAACCTACCGACAAGTCAATACCGCCAAGTATGATTACCATAGTCATTCCACATGCAAGAAGCATATTTGTGGATATCTGTCTAAGTACATTGAAAACATTTTTGTTGTAGGAATGAGCTGCTTGTAGCAGGAAATACCGTAAGGAATATTGCCAGCACCAGCAATGCGATTATGATTCCCATATTTTCTTTGAAAAAATTTAACGCCTTTAAATTATTCGCTTTTTTCACTTTTTACCTCCATCATATAGCTGCCAATGCCATAATACTCTCTTGTGATATTTCTTCATGATCTATACAGCCTCTTATTGTTCCTGCCGCCATAACATATACTCTGTCGCTCATATTGATTATTTCCGGCAGTTCCGAGGATATCATAATGATTGAAACACCCTGTTTTACCAAGTCATTCATTATTCTGTATATCTCTGATTTTGCTCCTACATCTATTCCTCTTGTAGGCTCGTCCATAATAAGAATCTTAGGATTTGTAGCAAGCCACCTTCCTATCATTACCTTTTGCTGATTTCCACCTGAGAGATTACCGATCACCTGCTCCTGTGAAGGTGTCTTGGTCGCCATCATGTCTATATATTTTTGGGTTATCTCAGACTCTTTTTGAATTTACATTCAAATTTTTTATAAACTCATCAAGAACTTCAATAGTGGTATTGTATTTTATATCCTGTAGTAAATAAAGTCCCTGCTCTTTTCTGCTCTCAGGCACAAGTGCAAGACCGCACTTTATCGCATCTGTCGGATCTTTTATATTTACCTTTTTCCCCTCAATGTATATATCTCCGGAAACATCCTTTGACAGTCCGAATATTGCCTGCATAGCCTCGCTTCTGCCGGCTCCGACAAGACCTGCAAAACCTATGATCTCGCCTTTCTTTAACTCAAAGCTGACATCTTTTACCCTGTCGCCATCTTTTAAATTCTCTACTTTAAGTATAACTTCCTTAGACGGCATAAAATCCCTTACATAGTAGTTTGTCAAAGTTCTTCCAACCATCATGGCGATAAGTTCGTCCTTGTTGGTCTCCTTTACTACCTTTGTTCCTACATATTCGCCGTCTCTCATTACCGTAACTCTGTCACATATTTCTTCAAGCTCACTCATCTTATGTGATATGTAGATAATTCCGACGCCCTTCTTTGTAAGATCTCTCATGATATTGAAGAGATTTTCAACCTCTCTGTCACTTATGGAAGATGTAGGCTCGTCCATAACCAGTATCTTTGCATTTACCGATACCGCCTTTGTTATTTCTACCATCTGCTGCTTCGCTATAGGAAGATTCATAACAAGTTCTCTTGCATCTATATCCATGCCCAAATCATCCAGAATCTTTTGAGCATCTTTTTCCATTTTTGAAATATTTACAGTAAATCCTTTTCCCGATTCTCTACCCAAATATATATTTTCCGCCACTGTCATATACGGCACCAAAACAAGCTCTTGATGTATTATCGCAATATTGTTTTTTGAGGCATCATGAACCGACTCAATCGATACTTTCTTGCCTTCGATCTCTATCTCTCCCTCATCAAGGCTGTATATTCCACCAAGCACTTTTATAAGAGTTGATTTTCCGGCACCATTTTCTCCCAACAGTGCATGCACTTCCCCGGACTTTAACTCGAGGTTTACTTTATCTAAGGCCTTAACTCCCGGGAAACTCTTAGATATGTTTTTCATTTTCAATAAAATATTGTCTGCCACTGTTTCACCTGCTCTTATTTTCTAAATAAGGCATCCCTTGGGATGCCTTAAATTGTGTTATTTAAAATAATTTCGTTAAATACTGCTAAAGCTTACTGCCAGCCGTCTGTTCCGTACTTTGCTACATTGTCTGATGTGATAAGGAATGTTTCTACAGGATATCTCTCTTCAACCTGCTTTCCTTCTACATAATCATACATAATCTTAACTGCCTGCTCTGCGATAGAAACAGGAGACTGAGCACCGCTACCCTCTATTAAAGAATCGCCTGATGCAAGCTCTGACTTGATGTCAGGTGAACCGTCAACACCGTAAATCATGCAATTCTTGATGCCTGCCGCATTTGCAGCTGCCAATGCACCGAGAGCTGTAGGATCGTTTCCACCGAAAATTGCTACTACATCAGGATTTGACTGTAAAAGATCTTCTGCAATACCCATTGCTATCTGAAGATTTCCCTTTGCATCCTGCTGTGCTACAACTTCAAATCCATGATCCTTTATAGCGTCCATAAATCCGTTTGTTCTGTCTACAACTGACTGCATAGTAGGTGAATCAAGAACTATAATCTTTCCTCCGTTAGGTGCCTTCTTAACAAGGTCCTCTCCAACTACTTTTCCTGCGTTGTAGTTATCTGATCCTGTGTATGATACAAGATATGACATATCTCCTACTTCAGTATCAAATCCCACCATAGGAACTCCTGCATCCTTTGCAAGATCGAGTGCAGGTATAATACCCTGTGCATCAACCGGATTCATAAACAATCCGTCAAGATTTTGTGAAAGCATATCCTCAACCTGTGAAATCTGCTTTGTAACATCATTTCCGGGATCTGTTACTATAAGTTCATCACCGTTTGCCTCTACCATTTCCTTGATTTTATCCTGAATGGTAACAAAGAACGGGTTTGTTCCGTCCATACATGTGTATCCGAACTTATAATGCTTCTTCTCACCGCTTTTGCTGTCACCGCTTTTGCTTTCACCACTCTGTACTGTTGTAGCAGCTTCTTTGCTTTCTCCCTCCGATGCGGCCTTTTTCTCTCCGCCACCACAAGCTACCAAACTACCTACCATTGCAAGTGCCAATGCACCTGCCATTAATTTTCTTCTCATAAGACCTCCTCATATTACCTTTCGGTTGATATGGTAATAATATCAATAAAAGTTTTTTCACATAATTGTTTTTTGTAACGGGTATCATATGACAATTGTCATATTCTATTTTTCATTTTTAAATACTCTTATAGCATCCCTATAAGTCTGTTTCATACTCTCTCTTGCAGTAACAAATACATCGTGTGAATACAGATTTCCGCTTGTATCCCCGGCCATTTTTCTTATCGCATCTCCTGCAAATTTTGCCGCATATGTATAGAAGTTTATCTTTCTTACTCCACGGTCAATACATCTTCTGAAGTCTTCATCACTTATGCCGGATCCTCCATGCATTACAACAGGAACTCCTGTCAGTTCTCTGATATTTTCTATTCTTTCAAAGTCAAGCTTGGGTTCACTTTTTGTATATTCCATGTACCGTTCCGAATGAAGCCGCCAGCGCATCAATGCCTGTTTCCTCTACAAAGATTTTTGCAAGCTCGGGATCCGTATATGCTCCCATAATATTATCCTCTGCACCCTCGGCTCCCATAGCACCAAGCTCAGCCTCTATACTTGCGCCGTATTCGTCTGCAAGAGCCGTCGCATATCTTGTATTTGCCACATTTTCTTTAAAAGGCAATGCGGATCCGTCATACATTATTCCTGTAAATCCAAGATCCAGTGCAGTCTTTATCTCAAAAAAATTATCACCATGATCCAGATGTACACATACAGGCACCTTTGCCTCATCGGCAAGCATTACCATTATTTTCCCAATCTTTTCAAGCGGTACATATTTTCCATGTGCGGCATTGGCAAACTGCAATATTACAGGTGTATTTTCCTCTTCGGCAGCCTCTATTACAGCCATTATCCCCTCCAGTGAGGTTACATTAAATGCAGCCACAGCCATATTTTTGCTCTCTGCTATATCCAAAATATTCTTTAGTGTTATTAACATAATCTTACTCCTTTATAAAATCCTGAGTTTCCCAGTTGTTTTTTATCTTTTCTTCAAGCTCCTTTATATCAATTAAGCCGCTATATGTATCGTATTCCGTAATACACATCGCACCTGTACCTGCCGCTATCTCTATAGCGGATTTTGGAAAATAGTCATTTACTATTCCGTAAATAAATGCCGCAATGGCAGTATCCCCTGCTCCTATTGCCGATTTTATCCTGTCAGGTTTTAAAAGCTCTTTTTGAAAAACATTTAAAGCCGTCCCATTCTCTGCAAAGTCCCAGTTTTTTTGAAACATCATCTGCTGTACAAAGATACATGCCTGCCGCACCGCATTTTATAAGCAGTATTGAAACTCCAAATTCCATTACTTTTTTTGCAAGCGGCAACACATCATTTTCAAAGCTTAAGCACATGCACACATCTTCTTCTCCCGCTCTTTCCAAGAGATCTTCATATGCTTCTTTATCCATCATACATAAAAGTTCTTCAAAACTCGGCTCAAATACATCCACAAACGGAAGTACCTGCTTTAAAATTTCTTTCCAGTCAAGTTTTCCGGCATCACCCTCAGGGTCTATGGCCGCCACATCAAGACTTGTTATCAGTCCGGCTTCCTTTATGCTCTTATACATTTCTATAAGGTCTTTAGCATTGTTTTTATAAAATCCGGCCATTAATGTCGGATAACCGAAATGGAAAAAATAACCGTTTTTTATTTTTTCCATATTTAAATCCGAAAATTTAAAGGTATCGTTTGTCCCTGGGAAATGTAAGAAACTTCTGTCAAAGCCAGGTGGTGATAATACTATAGTATATGAAGTATCCTCCCCCACAGCCTTTATAAAATTTGTCTTTGCTCCCTTTTCTTCACATTTTTCTATTATCTGACGACCGAACTCATCATCTCCGACCTTGGCAATAAGATCAACATTTGCTCCGAATTTATGCAATGCCATACCTGTATTGTTTACAGCTCCGCCATTTGCCACTGTCGCCCTGCCCACATTTATAAGTTTTCCGGGTTTTAAAAGCTTGCCGAAGTTTTTCCCGTTTGTATCATATATTTGAGGTGTAATATCATAGGATATATGGCCTGCAACTATTATTTTTTCTGTCCATATTACCCCTTTCAAAAATAATTTTACTAAAATTTGCAAAAATAATAGTTACATTAGTCATCCTTTTGACTGATATAACTATTATCTTTATTAAAGTTTATTCCATATAAATTTCCACATCGCCCATAACAAAATTGCGGTAATTACACTTATAATTATCCATCCACCCTCCACTTTTGCCAGAGGCAGATCAACATTCATACCGAAAAATCCGGATATAACTGTAGGTATTGTCATAAGAAGTGACCATATGGTCATAATACGCATTGTTTCATTCAACTTTATATTTATCAGGTTATTGTACATACCGCTCATCTGTTCCACTATAGCTTGCCGCCATATCAGCCATTTCACTTGCCTGCTTCGCCTCTATGTACGCATCTTCCAGCTCTTCTTTTTCTGCTTCAGTACATTTTTTAATTGCCGAAGTTATTCTCATCTGCCTTATTGCCACTACATTCTGTTTTGTTGCAGCACCAAGGTATATAAGACCTACCTCAAGGTCTGACAGATCCCAAATTCCCTGATTATTCGTGTTCATTCTGAGTCTTCTGTTAAGATGTAATCTCTCTTCATTTAGCTTATCCAGTATCGGTAAAAATGAATCCGATATAACAAAAAGACTCAAGAAAAGAAGCATCATCGGACTGTTCGCCTCCTCAGTCTGTATATACTTTTCTATCTTTGGCACGATATAGTTTGTGTCATAGGTAACGAACATAAATATGCTCTCTGAATTTACAAAAAACTTTATTGACCTTGTCTCATAATGTCCGTTGTTTTGTGTAAATGCCGGCACATGTATTACCACAAGCAGATTTTTTCCGTCATATTCCACTCTGGCTCTTTCATTTGAGTCAAGAACATACTTTGCCATTTCCTCCGTTAATTCAAATTTTGTTTCCAAAGTCTCCACATCGGCAATATTACTGACATCTACGACTCTCCAATAATACTTTTTTCCCTCTTCTCCCAAATATAACTGCATTTATTAAACCTCTGAGTATATTAACCTTTTCTATTTGTATTCCTTATACCATTTATCATCTACGGTAATATATTTTATCTTTTCAATAAGTAATTTTTCTATATTGGCATTGGTCTCTTCCACAAGCTTCTTTTGAAGTCTTTCGCAATTCTCTTTTTCAAATATCAAACTTATGGTTACCATCTCATCAAATACGGTATCTTCTATCACTATATTTTCACTGTCTGCTATATACTTTATCTTTCCGTAAAAATCATATCCGAATTTATACTGTACTCTGAAACCGTCTTTGATATCTCCTGTTTTAGTATTGGCAAGCGCCTCTATAACCGCTCCTTGATAAGCACGTATAAGTCCGCCCACACCAAGTAAAGTACCTCCGAAATATCTGGTAACCACTGCCACTATATCAAAATAGCCCTGATTTTCCAGTACTTCCATCATAGGCATTCCGGCACTTCTTTGCGGTTCACCGTCATCCGAACATTTTTTCTTGTTTCCGTCTTCTCCTATGATATATGCATAGCAATTATGCCTGGCATCATAATATTTTTTCTTTATTTTATCTATAAATTCAAGTGCCTCTTCTTCAGAGCTTACCATAGCAATATTTGCTATGAATCTTGATTTCTTTTCTACAATCTCGGCTTCCTTATTTTCCAGAATGATTTTCATAGACCTTCTCTCCTGTTTTCACCAAGGTATTATAACAAATGTTTGAGGAAATAAAAAGGTTGACTCTAGAACACCTTCATCTTTAATACTATTTCTACACCTTCTTTTATTGCTTCATCGTATGTCATCTTCTCATACAACAGCTTATTTGTTATATTATTGTAATCAGATTCAAATATTCTTTTTCTCTATTATTCTTTCAAGTATCTGTGGTATATCATTTTTCTATTTGTGCTGATGGATTATTCTTTGAAAGCATTCTATCTTTTCTGACATTAATAACCAGATCACAAAACTTCGAATCAAATTTTATATATGGAATCATTTTTTTGAAATATCATATAGATGTCTGGAATTCCTATCTATAGAGTCCAGAAGTGTATAATCACAGATGGCAAATATTTTTGTCAATGAAAGTTCTGCTCAAATTTTTGTACTTTTTATATTACAATTTAATTTTTCTATTTCTCTAATATCTATTCCATTTTTGACAGAATTTCTACAATAGAATTTACTTTTAAGTGTTTCGACAGGATAAGATATTTGATAAAAACTTGTTTCCACAATAATTTCAGATTGCATACTGTTGAACAAAGATTCATATTCAAAAACATATTTATTATAGTTGTACCCTGATCTGATATCTTTTTTCATTAGCATGAAAGAGTCCCATACTACTTGCTATATTTATTATTGTATAACTCGCTGATTTCTTTTCCGACTCCGTAATCTTTCTGCTCATAGATAAATCTATATCTTCTGAAAAACGTTTTATCAAATCATATACTTTAGATAATGAAGTCCCACTCTTAAATAGCAAATGGCAATTCACTGTAAGACAATTTTAAAAGAAATATTGACTGTATAGTATCCTTCTCAACCATTTGTAAACTTCTTTTTCTTCAGCTGCAACAGCTTTTTATAATTTCTATCCAACGTTCCTTTTGATTACCATACCAGTTCACCCATCATCCCTCCTTCATATATATTCTTATAGACTTTATCCGGATATAATGGCAGATATTCTTTTACTATTTTTAAAAATCTACATTATTTACATCTACAAATATTTTTTTGTATCTTTTCATCACCTGATATCTCGCTGTACTTATCTATATTGGACATCAAATCTAAAAATTGAAGTGAAGATTTGTTCTCATCCTCAACTTCTTTTTACAGGCTTATAAATAGTTAGAAGACTTCCGTCAACCTCCTGCCTCCTATATCTGGTCGTTGCCCTCGTTGCTGCATATTTCATAGCATGAAGGATTTTTGAGTGGTAAATCCATATTGATTTGCAAGTTGAAGCCCTGTGATATATCCCTTTGTTTTTACCACCCGGATCGAATATATCGACATATTTATCTATTGAAACTCTTCCTCTTGTTCCTAAAACGGTTGTATATGGGAAGATAATGTACCCCATTATATATCGTTCCAATGCTCCCTCATCAACAAGTTTCTTTATTTCCTGCCTCAAGATAATCTTTAGACTTACCGGGTAATTCAGCAAAGAAAATAGGCTCCTGTATTTAAAATTTTTCCAAAATATAATTATATATCATATCAAATTACCTCATAAATTAGAACAATTTGTTTTTCATTTTATTATACAATGATTTTTATTTTGAAATCAAATCAAAAAGCCTCCGGATCAAAAACCCGAAAGCTTTCATAATTTACTATATTGAAAGTACCATATCCACCTGACGTGAAAAAGATACTCCTGTTTTACACCAAAGTGCAAAATGCTCACAATTGTTTCTGGTAAAATTGTAGGCTCTTTCTCCAAGCCTTGATTTTGCCCTCTCTATAGTCTCCTCCGGTGAAAACAGCTTATACTTAGCTTTAAATAAAAATCAAATATACGGTCTGTTCTCTCGGATTTTTATCAAAGTTTGTACTGCTCCTAATTTTCCTTGGCGGACCGCCTGTCTTTGGAAAATGAAGAACAAAATAATCCTGTGATCCTCCGGTAAATTCCTTTAAATCAGTCTCATATATGCTGACATTCCTTCCAAAATCCTTGGTTTTGTCCGCATAATGAATGACTTTACCGTCTCCTATATAAATACCGTAGTGATCGTATAACGCTCTGGATACTCCAATCACATCTCCGGGCTTTAGAAAACTGCCTGAAACCAATCTTTCAAATTTCTCTTCCATAGCACTCATTGTACCGGTAGCTTTTCTTATATTATTTTTATCAAGAATCCTTGCATGTCCGTCGAGAAGACTGTACTGCAATCTATAGCCCATTACTTCTTTTTATCTCTCCAAAAATGTTGCTTACCGCAAATTTTCTCTTCTCTGTTCGGTCTGTCACCACGGTTCCCATCAACATCTTACGGCAATCAAAAGTGCTAATAACATATCCACTCCAAGTAATATATAACATTTTACCCAGTTAGGCTTTGCTAAGTTAGGTACTACTAATATATATTACATATGTGGATTTTTCAAGTGGAAATTACTTTTCCGAAGATTTCAGCCGGAATATATGCCTTTATACTGATTCCTTCGTCAATATATTCTTCACTGAGGATTTCACCGAATTTTCTGACAATTGCTATTTTACCGGCATCCTTATAAGGGAATACATGCTCAAGATAAACTCTTTGATTTTGTAAAATATCTTCAATAGTCTTTTTTAAATCCTCTATACCCTCTCCGGTCTTTGCCGACATCTTTAAAACTTTATCTGCGTGGAAATCTCTTGGAAGCTCCATATTCTCTTCCATCAGATCTGTCTTATTAAATACTGTAATTATATCCTTATCAACTACATCAAGGCTCTTTAGTGTATCGTATACCACCAACATCTGTGATGATGCCTCTTCATTTGAAGCATCCACCATATGTATCAGAAGATTTGCATACTTTGCCTCTTCCAGAGTGGACTTGAATGCTTCTATAAGGTGATGCGGAAGTTTTCTTATAAAACCTACAGTATCTGTTACAAGTATTTCCTGTCCGCTTCCAAGCTTTAATTTTCTGGTAGTGGGATCAAGAGTTGCAAAGAGCTTATCCTCTGCCAAAATATTTGCATCTGTAAGCTTATTAAGCAAAGTGGATTTTCCGGCATTGGTATATCCCACTATTGCCACATTAAAGGAAAGGTTTTCATCTCTGGATTTTCTTATCAGATCTCTGTGATTTTCAACCTTTTTAAGCTCCGCTTTCAACTGAGAAATTCTTTCATGAATAAGTCTTCTGTCCATCTCAAGCTTTTTCTCTCCCGGACCTCTGGTACCGATACCGCCTCCAAGTCTTGAAAGGCTGCTTCTAAGTCCTACCAGTCTTGCAGAAGAAAACTTTAACTGTGCCAATTCCACCTGAATCTTTCCTTCGCTTGTTGTTGCTCTTTTTGCAAATATGTCAAGGATTACCATTGTTCTGTCCATTACCTTAGTGTCTAAAAGATCCTCAAGATTTCTCAGCTGTGCAGGTGTAAGCTCGTCATCGCATACCACCCGGTAGCTCCAAGTTCTATAACTCTGTCTTTGACTTCCTCATCTTCCCCTTACCTATATAGGTGCCCGGATGCATCCTTTCTCTGGATTGTATAATACTGTCAAGAACCGTTGCACCCGCAGTATCTACAAGCTCAGCCAGCTCTTTCATGGATTCCTTTGTATCATCACCCAAATCAACTCCCAGCAAAACTACCTTTTCAACTATTTCTTTTGTTTCATATGTACTCATATACTACCTATCTGATTCTTGACTTTAAAAAAGCCACCTCATGAGAAACCTCTTCATCCTCGCCGTATTTTTCAATATATGCATTGAAACATTCCAAAGCCTTATTATAGTCGCTCATATATTCATAGCATGATCCTTTTGAAAACATCAAAGACTTTAATGTCTCATCATCATGTGCATTTAAAGTCTTATTTTCCAAAAGTGCCATGCCCTCTTCAACGGCTTCAAGTGCCTTGTCATAATCTTCCCTTTTTGACAAATGCTTCGCATAAACAGCAAGCACTTTGGCGCTCTTTCTATTGGTTTCTTTTAACTGTTTTTCTAAAAACTCTTCTGCCTTATCAAGATATGATGAATCCGAACTCTTATCATACATATCCTCATAATACTGTACTATACTGATACCGGCATTGATATGAAGTTCACTTCTGTCATCCAGACTCTGTGCCTTATCATACATTGCCGCGGCATCTGCTATATCTATATCCATATCTATATTGCTGAGCTTCGTATATATGATAGCCAGCATATCCAAGTATTCTACTCTTTCTTCATCTGCAGATATAAGAAGCCTGTATGTATGCTCTGCTGCCTTGTAATCACCTGCTTTGTACTCGGCTTCCGCTCTGTATCTGAGTATATCTATTTCAAGACCTCTGATATTCTTACTTCCATGCACAACTATTGCCTTATCAAAGACTTCCACCGCTTCTGCATATTTTCCTTCTTCAAGTAAAAGGCCCTGCCGCTTTCAAAGTATTTCTTTTCATTTGCGCTGCAACCGCTTTAGTAAAACAAGAGCTAATACGCCTGATACAAATATCTTTTTAATTTTTCCCTGTACTGCCAAAGCCACCTCTGTCTACTCCATCCAGTTTTTTAACTTCTTCAAATTCAAATGCATCCTGATGCTTGATAATTCTAAACTGGCATATTCTGTCATTTACTTCTATAACAGTATCTCTCATTGCCAATGCAGGAAATCTCCATTCATCATTATCACCGCAATATGACTCATCGATAACTCCCATTGAGTTGGTCTGTAAGATTCCGAAGTTTTTGAAAGTGGAACTTCTCGGTACCACCAATGCTTCATATCCAAGCGGCAATTCCATTCCCACTCCGAGTCTTATAAGCTTGTAGTCTCCCGACTTCATCTCAACTCTTTCAGCAGCTCTTAAATCTATCCAGTCACTTTTTCCGTCTATGAATTTCAGCTTTTCAATATCTTCACTGAAATATTTTATCTTTATCTTCATATTAATTATCTTCCCCTACTCCGTTTACTTCACTTTCAAAGCCGAATTTCCATCCGGTCTCTTCCTCCACCTCATGCACTATCTCCGCTTCAAGATCTGCATTGAGCCTTGGCAAAGATTCCTTTGATTCCACACCAAATCTTCGAAGGAATTCCTCAGTAGTGGCAAACTGTGAAGGTCTTCCGGGAGCATCTAGTTTTCCGGCTTCATATATAAGTCCGAATTCCACCAGTCTGCTGACTACATGTTCCGATGAAACACCTCTTATTCGCTCTATTTCAGACTTTGTAATAGGTTGCTTGTATGCAATAATTGATAAAGTCTCAAGTAGGGCATCGGTAAGTACCTGCTTTTTAGGTGTCTTACATACCTTGATAAGCTGCTCATAATAATCTGTCTTTGTGCACATCTGAACACAATCTCCCAGATCAATTATCTGTATTCCTCTATTATCATTCTCATATTTTGCCTTTAATGATTCGAGATTTTGAATCACTTCATTCTCTTTCATATCAAGAGCGGCACATAATTGTCTTATTTCCACAGATATACCCAAGGCAAAAAGTATTGCCTCTATTGCCGCCTCTGTTTTACTTAATTTAGCCATCTAATATATCGCTAAGATCCAGCGTCTCCTCCTTTCCTCTTCCCTCAAAGTTTCTATTTGCATTTCTCCGAAAGTCTCCTCCTGTAAAAAGAGCTATTTTTACCTATTTTCATAAGCTCCAGTACGCTTTAAAAATGTAACAACAACTTCAAGCTTGCTTACTTGACTTTCAAGCAGTGATTTAAAGGTAAATTTTCTATGTTTTCTGGCATATGCCATAACCTCTGTTATCTTGGTTTCCAAAGATACAGGTTCCTTTTTATAGTACCGAAATTACTTCTTTACCTTATCGATCCTGTTTTTCCTTTTGCTTCATTACACGGTCAAATACTTCTTTTAACTCTATGCAAATTTCAGTCACCGAAAAGTTCATCTAAATTTACAGGTTCCTTATACTCTTCCACTTCAACCGGAATACTTGGCTCCTTAAAAAGTATTTTACCTGCGTCAAAATATCTTCCGGCAAGCTCATTTGCCATCATCTTGTATTTTTATATTCAAGCAATCTTGCCACAAGCTCAGCTCTCGGATCTATGATTTCTTTTGTTTCTCATCTTCTTCAAGCGGTAAAAGCATCTTTGCCTTTATATCAAGAAGTGTGGTCAGCCATTACAATAAATTCACTCATCAAATCAAGGTCATCGGTTTCCAGCTCGTTCATATAGTTTAAATACTGCTCCGTTATACTCACAATCGGAATATCGTATATATCTACTCTATCCCTTTCTATAAGATATAAAAGCAAATCAAGCGGTCCTTCAAACCTCTCCAATTTGTATGAAATCTCCATACTCACCTCTCATATATAGATATCACTCAACCTTACTATTGTACCAAATTTCAAGCTTTATTGCGACACTTAAGATTAATCACAATCAGCTCCGACATATCATTCAATCTGATATTGATACTGTGAGTTCCAAGTCCCGCTCCGATTATCTGAATCATATTTCCGACTTTTTCATTCCTACTCACCAATCTGTTAAAGAAAATGAAACTGGGTGTCATCACGCCTATACCGCCCGGAAGCCTTATTGTTCCTCCATGAAAATGCCCTGCAAGTGCCAAATCCACATGACTGTCTGCATAGTCTTTTACAAATAGGGGTGAATGTGCCAATAATATATTAAACTTTGATTCATCTATACTTAGTCGTTTATTTATATAATCGGAATCCAGAGGCTTTTTAAATCTTCTCAAATAATATTTTTTCTCAAGGTCCAGCCCGTGAACACATATATTATCATTCAAATCACAGCTTTTATTTGAAAGATATACTATTCCCATATCCTCCATTATCTGCTTATATTGCCTGTAATTTAATCCGAATTTATTCTCACTAAGTCTTTTGTTCATGATTTCCGTTGGCATATATACATTTATACTTACTTGAAAGTCTTTTTAAAAGAGGAAGTACATTTTTCTATACCAAGTCTGCTCTTTTACAGTTATCATATCACCGCCTATAAGTACCAAATCCGCGATATGTCCTCTATAGCTGCAAGCAACTTCTCATTATTTTTCCAAAACTGTTATTGTGTAAATCTGTTAGAAATACTATTTTCTTTTCACTCTCAATCTTTTTCACTGCTTATATTATATTGTACCGTTTTAAAGTTCTTTCTTTCATAAAAAGAACGGAGCAGCAAGGTAATACTCCCCACTGCTCCTAATCCTATAATTTTTGAAAATATATTTTTCATCAAACTCCTAGCTTACCCCAAACTCCGTCACTGTTTATAGTGTATCCGTCAGGTGTGGTGGTATTTGTCAACATTTTACCATCACTTCCCAAATAATACCATAGTCCGTTGTACTTAAGCCAGCCTGAAGAATTCATTGCTCCTGAATCCTCCATAAAATACCAAGATCCGCTTGTATCCTGTCTCCAGCCTTTTTGCCATTTTACCGTCTGCATCAAACCAGTATTTCTTTTCCGTTAATATTTAAAACTTCAGCTCTTGTCACTTTGTTTTATCTGATTTTTACATAAAACCAGCTTCCGTTGCTCTCTTTCCAACCTATATCCGGGTGCCATACCCGGTCCGTAATTTTCAGCCCTTACATCAGATGTTGCAATTGACTTCGGTGCGGCATCAACTTTTGCACTGTCCGCCTTTGCAATTTGAGGTTCTTTTGCAGCTTCAGTCCTTGCCACTACTTCCGTTTTTGCAGCCTGCACCGCTACTCCTGTAATACTCTTTTTCACACTACATCTTTTGATGCAATATCCACACCGCCTGTTGAAGCTATCGCAAAGCCATAGTCAAGCAAGGCTCTTGTGTCTGTATAATGAGTTCCCTGACTCTTTAGTATTACAACTACCAGTCTTACACCGTTTCTCTCAGCACAGGTCACCAAAGTGTTGCCTGCACTCTTTGTATAGCCGGTCTTTCCGCCTATTACACCCGGATAATATCTGTTATCATTGATTTGAATCATCTTATGATGCATTGCAATTGTATTTGCTTGGTTTTTCTTTGTTGCCGGAAATGTATAATATCTAGTACTTGCAATAGCTCTGAAATTAGGATTTCTAAACGCTTCAGCCGCAATCAATGCCATATCCTTAGCTGTAGTCTTATGGTTTTGACTGTTCAAACCGCTGGGATTTACAAAATTTGTGTTTTTTGCACCTATCTCTACGGCTCTGGCATTCATCATATTTGCAAAGCCCGGTATTGAACCTCCTACATGCTCGGCAAGTCCGTTTGCAACTTCATTTGCAGATGCAAGCATAGTTCCGTAAAGTGCATCTCTTACACTTATTCTGTCACCTTCCACTACACCAAGATTTGTGGCTCCCGATTCAAGATTTGTAGTAGCGCTCTTTGAAAATACCACCGTGTCATCAAGATCGGCCTGCTCCAAAGCAATCAATGTTGTCATAATCTTAGTGATCGAGGCAGGGAAAAACTGCTTATTTCCATCTTTTTCATACAGAAACTCACCCGTATTTGCATTGTAAAGTGCAGCTCCCTGCGATGTTATACTTGGAGGCGTGGCTGCATATGTTACCATTCCGTTCCCCGGTGCAAAGCTTATCGCTCCGACTGCCAATATAATTGACAGTCCACCGCTATAATTTTTTGATTTCCATTTTTATACTCACTTTAATATTAATTTTTTTACCCTCTAACTTATTAATACTATATCACAAATATGGCACATAAGTATTAAGTAAATCTTACATACCTATGACATTCTGCTAAACTGTATTTCTCCGTAAAGTACCTCTAACAGTCTAATAAAAACTCACCCGAAAATCAATGAACATTTGTCTTTGAATTTGTCTTATATTTGTAATCAAAGACTCCACGCTTTCTTTAACAAAATTAAATGCAAAAGGGAGGTGCGAAAAAACTCAAACGAGTTTTTTTACATCCCCTCATCAAATCTTAATTATTTATTTTTCCGTAAGCTCTTTCATTATATCTTCCACATGCTCCAGTGCTGTAGCCCTGTAGGCATTTGAACCGCAAAAAGCAATGCGTGACTTTCATCCGAATTTGCCGCAGAACACAGTGCATCGGTTATACAATATGGTATTGTCTTTCTGTCACATACCGACAATGCTAAACAGTTGTGACAATGTCTTATCGGTATAGGACCTTCCTTCAGTCTGTCCATCAAAAGTCATTTCTTTATGGCCCTTCCCGGCATACCCTACAGGTGATTTTGTGATAACTATATCTTCTTCTTTGCATCAATATATGTCTGCTTGTAATCATCAGGTGCATCACATTCATATGTAGTAACAAATCTTGTACCCATCTGTACTCCGTCCGCACCCCAAACTGATTGCATGATCCATATCTTCTTTTGTATATATACCGCCTGCTACGAATACAGGAATCTTTTTACCGAATTTTTCTTCATAGATTTTTTACTTCTTCTATGATCTCTCTTTATTTCGATATCATACTTTTCTCTTTATAATTTTTTACTGCCATAGTATCGGCACCCAGCTCCATGAAGCTCATCATAGGAAAATCCAAGATGTCCACCGGCAAGTGGTCCTTCTATTACTACGGCATCCGCTGTAGTGTTATATTTTCTGTCCCACATCTTTAAAATGACTTTTGTACTTTTCTGCTTGATACTATCGGTGCAATACAGGTCTTTTGCGTTTTCACTTAGTGCCTGCCCCTTTGCTACAAGTTCCGGCAATTCTATGAGCAGTCCGGCTCCGGATATTATAATATCCGCACCGGCTTTTACAGCTTCTATTACATAGTCCGCATATTTGTTTGTTGCCACCATTATATTAAAAGCTCATAAAAGGATTATAATTTTTTAATTTTTCCAAGAATTTAGAAGCCTGTTTTGAAACTTTAAATCTCTTTTCAAATACTTCCGCCGCTATATCTCTGGCTTTTTGAAGTTCGGTCTTTACAGCACGAAGATTTGCTTCTATAGGATTTTTTATAAAAATCATCCTCTCTGAATCCAATCTGTGCTGTTGATATAATTCCCATTCCTCCATTGCCTGCCACATGTGCTGCGAGGGATGAAAGACTTTCTTCACACCCATACCTCCTTGGATAATGGGATAGAGCAAACTTTTATCACCTATTTTAGAAATTCCATATTTCCTTTCAGCTATTTAAAACTTCCTGAATCTGTTGTATCTGTCCTCTGCAATTTCTTCCTTGGATTTTGAAGAATTCTTCTCAAAGAAATCGTCCATATTTGAAACCATCTCTTCTATTACAGTATCCATAGTGTCTAGCAGTCAAAAGTATATCTTCCTTTATAACTCTGTCTATTACACCCAGGCTGAGAGTTCCTTCGAGGTGATTTTCATAACCTCAGTGCCTTTGCTCTTTTTGCATCTTTATATAATATTAGAAGCGAAACCTTCCGGTGAAAGTATTGAATATATTGAATGTTCAACATCCAAACTTTCATTGGCTAGGGGCAAGCGCAAGTGCACCTCGGACCCTCCTTCACCTATTACAGTCAGAAAGAATAGGTACTGTCATATCGCTCATTTCAAAAAGTGCTCTAGCTGTTGCCTCGGCCTGTCCCTTCTCCCTGCTTCTATCCACAAATGCTCCCGAGTATCCACTATGCAAATGATTGGCATATAAATTTATTTGCATGCTCATAAGTCTTAGAGCCTTACGATATCCGCTCGGATTTGGCATACTGAAATTTTTGATTTTATTTTCTTTTTATGCTCTACCTCCTACTCACAGCATTACAGGTTTTCCGTAATAGTTTGCTATACCGCCGATAATCGCACCGTCATCTCGAGAGTCTGTCACCATGTAATTCCAAAAGAAACTGAACATTCTGTCAATATAATCCTTTGCGGTAGGTCTGTCAGGTCTTCTTGATAAGAGTACACTGTCCCAGGCATTCTTCGGTGCCTTTACCTTCGGGCGCTTTTCTGTGACCTTTTCGGTATTTTCATCCTGACTTTCCTGACGTGCAACTTTCTTAAATCCTGAGGTATGAGCTCTTAGTATCTTCTTTAAAACACTTCTGTTCCGATCTTTCTACAATAGCATCTATAAATCCATGCTCAAGTAAAAACTCTGCACTCTGGAAGCCTTCCGGAAACTTTGTACCTATGGTCTGTGCAATTACTCTCGGACCTGCAAACCCTATAAGAGCCTTAGGCTCTGCCAGTATGATATCACCAAGCATTGCAAATGAAGCACTTACACCTCCCATAGTAGGATCTGTAAGGAAGCTTATAAAAAGCTGTCCTGCCTCATGATGTCTTTTTAATGCCGCTGAGGTCTTTGCCATCTGCATAAGTGAAATCAGACCTTCTTGCATTCTGGCTCCGCCTGAACATGAGAAAATAATAATCGGCATTTTCTCTTTTGTCGCATTTTCTACAGCCGCTGTTATTTTTTCACCTACAACTCTTCCCATAGAAGACATCATAAATCTTGCATCACATACAGCTATAGCGGTTCTTATATTACCTATAGTAGCCTCTCCGGTAACCACGGCTTCATTAAGCTTACTCTTTTGTCTTTCCTCTTCAAGCTTAGTCTCATAATCCGGAAAATCCAAAGGATTTGATATAGGCATTGTCTTATTCCACTCGATGAAACTTCCGTCATCCACAAGCATTTCTATTCTTCTGTATGCATGGACTCTAAAAATATCCTCCACATTTTAGGGCAGGTATAAAGATTTGACTTTACATCCTCTGCAAAGATAGGCTCTTTACATATTTTGCACTTTTTCCAAAGTCCCTCCGGAATATCTATCTTTTCACTTTCCGGTTCTATCTTTGCATATGTCTTTTTAAACATATTTCTAAACATGACAACACCTCAAAACTTTCATTGCTACAATTTAAACTGTTTCTCTATAAATGAAGTATCTATATCCGCATCTATATAGTATGGATTATTGATAATTTCATAGTTAAAGTCGATATTTGTATCTACACCTTCAATTACTATCTCTCCAAGAGCCGATCTCATCTTTGCAATAGCTTCCTGCCTTGTCTTTCCGTGAACTATCAACTTTAAAAGCATGGAATCATAAAAAGGTGATACTGTGTAATCTTCATAAATATGTGTATCTATTCTTACACCATTACCGCCCGGCAAATGCATGCTCTCAATTCTTCCCGGTGAAGGTGCAAAATTCTTATCGGGATTTTCGGCATTTATTCTGCACTCTATGGAATGTCCTTCAATCTTCACATCCTTTGAGGTAACAGAAAGCTTCTCTCCCGCAGCTACTCTGATTTGCTCCTTTTATAAGATCTATACCGGTGATCATCTCTGTTACAGGATGCTCTACCTGAATTCTTGTATTCATCTCCATAAAGTAGAAGTTTTTATTCTTATCCACCAAAAACTCAATGGTTCCGGCATTCTCATATCCGGCAGCCTTTGCCGCACTTACGGCAGCCTTTCCCATCTTTTCTCTGAGCTTACTGTCAAGGAATACTGACGGCGCTTCCTCCAACACCTTTTTGATGTCTTCTCTTTGTATGGAGCAATCTCTTTCGCCAAGATGTATTACATTTCCATAGCTGTCAGACATAATCTGAAATTCGATATGTCTCGGTCTTTCTATATATTTTTCAATATACATTGAATCATCCGAAAAGCCTTTAAGAGCCTCCGCCTTTGCAGTCATAAAATTCTCGGCAAAATCGTCTTCGCTTCTTGATATTCTCATACCCTTTCCGCCACCGCCAAGAGCAGCCTTTATCATTACAGGGAAGCCCACTTTCTTTGCAAGCTTTAATGCCTCATTCACATCCTTGACACTTCCGTCAGCCCCCGGTATTACAGGAATATGTGCCTTTTGCATAGTTGCTCTGGCTACAGCCATTTATCACCAAGCTTAGCAATTGTTTCAGATTTAGGTCCGATAAACTTTATTCCGACTTCAGTACAAAGTCTTTGCAAATTTTTTCATTCTCCGATAAAAATCCGAATCCCCGGATGAATAGCCTCGGCACCTGTTGTAATAGCGGCACTGAGTATTCTTCCATATCCAGATAGCTCTTCATCGCAGGTGCAGGTCCTATACAAATAGCCTCATCTGCAAGCATCGTATAAGCTGTCTCTATCCGCCTCAGAATATACGGCAACACTTATAATACCCATTTCTCTAAGTGCTCTTATTATTCTGACTGCAATCTCCTCTGTTTGCTATCAATACTTTTTCTAAACATTTATTCTCCAATGATAAAGGTAAGTTCGGCATCAACCGCTATCTCACCGTCCACACTTGCTATAGCTTTACCTATTCCTATTCTTCCTTTTTGATCTGATTATCTCACAGGAAAGTTTCAACTTATCTCCCGGAACAACTTTTCTTTTGAATTTAGCGGATTTATAGCTCCGAAATATGCTGTCTTACCCTTATTTTCAGGTACTGACAATATAGCGACGGCACCTGTCTGTGCCAATGCCTCTATCACTGAGTACTCCGGGCAATCACAGGCTCCTCAGGAAAAATGTCCCAAAAACTGAGACTCATTATATGTTATACATTTATATCCTACGCTTTTTTTACCCGGCTCCAGCTCCTCAATACAATCAATAAGTAAAAACGGATGTCTGTGAGGTATTATCTCTTGAATTTCTTTGATTCCCAACATACTCTTTACTCCAAAATAAACAGTGGCTGTCCGAACTCTACCACATCCTCATCCTTAACAAGGATCTCTTTTACAACACCGTCAAAATCACTCTCAAGCTCATTCATCAGTTTCATTGCCTCGATGATACCTATTACCTGACCTTTTCTTTACTCTGTCACCGACATTTACAAAGCTTGGTGAATCAGGTGAAGGTGCACTGTAGAAAGTTCCTACAAGCGGTGATGTTACGGTATGACCTGCAACCTTTGTGTTCTCTACTGTACTTGCCGCTTCAGACTTACACTCTGTGCTACGGTAGAGTCTGAAGCTCTCCCGCAACAAGTTTTGTTTTATTTTTCTTTATAACGATTTTTCGGAATCTGTAGCATAGTTTAATGTATCAACATCATTCTTACTTACCGTCTCTATAAGTTTTATAATTTCATCTATCTTCATAGGTTTACTCCACAAATTTTCTAATAACTATACTTGCATTGTGACCGCCAAAGCCCAGGGAGTTACTGATTGTTCCGTTAACTTCCATCTCTTTTGACTCTGTCAAAAAGTCCAGATCGCACTCCGGATCTTTATTTATAAGCCCTACATTCTTGTGCATAAATCCGTCTTCTATAGACTTTACACATACAATTGCCTCAACACCTCCGGCTGCACCAAGAAGATGTCCAACCATTGACTTTGTAGAACTTATTCCGACTTTATCTGCATGCTCCCCAAGAGCTGTCTTTATAGCCTTTGTCTCAAATAAATCATTATGATGAGTTCCTGTACCATGTGCATTAACATAGTCAATATCCTCAGGCTTCATACCTGCATCCTTTATTGCAAGCTCCATAGCCTTTGCAGCACCCGAGCCGTCCTCTGCAGGTGAAGTAATATGGAATGCATCACAGGTTGCACCATATCCCTGCCATCTCGGCGTATATATGTGCACCTCTTTTTTAGCATGCTCAAGTTCTTCTAAAAACCCTAAACTCCTGCTCCCTCTCCCATGATAAATCCGTTTCTGTCCTTATCAAAGGTATTGATGCTCTGTCCGGGTCATCTACGGTATTAAGTGCTGTGAGTGAAGTAAATCCCGCCACACCGATAGGAGTGATGGAACTTTCAGTACCTCCGGCAAGCATTACATCAGCCTCTCCGTAAACGATAGATCTGAATGCCTCGCCTATACAGTTTGTTCCTGTGGCACAAGCCGTTACTACATTTATATTCTTTCCCTTACATCCATAGGCACTGCTACATTACCTGCCGCCATATTTGAAATCATCATAGGTACCAAAAGAGGTGCCACTCTGCTTGGCCCTTTTTCCAAAAGTTTTCCGTATTCCTTTTCCATGGACTGCAGTGATCCGATTCCCGATCCTACCGCAACTCCTACCATATAAGGATCTTCCTTTGACATATCAAGCTTTGCATCTTCAATGGCCTCTTTTGTTGCCGCTACGGCAAACTGTGAAAACTGCTCCATTCTTCTGGCAGATTTTGGATCCATATAGTTCTTGGCATCAAAGTCCTTTACTTCAGCTGCCAGCTTTGCCTTATAGTCGGTTGTATCAAAGTATGTTATAGGTCCTATACCATGTACACCCGCTTTTATATTTTTCCAAAAATCATTGACATTAAGACCTATCGGTGTGATAGCTCCCAATCCTGTAATAACAACTCTTCTTCTCATAGTCACCTCTTTTTTAGTTGTTCTTTCAATCCTTCTTAATTACATACTCATTCCGCCATCTATTTTGATGACCTGACCTGTAATATATCTGCCCTCTTCTCCGGCAAGGTATGCTACCATATTTGCAATATCCTCTACCTCACCTTGATATCCCAATGGAATAAATGAATTTATTTTTGCCTTGGCATCATCTGTCATGGCATCCGTCATATCTGTTCTTATATATCCGGTGCTATGGCATTTACGGTAATATTTCTGCTTGCCATCTCTCTTGCGGCAGTCTTTGTCATTCCTATAACTCCTGCCTTTGATGCCGCATAGTTTATCTGACCTGCGTTGCCCATCACACCGCTAACGGAAGAAATATTTATTATTCTTCCGGCTCTTTTCTTAATCATATATTTTGAAACCACCTGCATGGTATTAAAGCTTCCCTTTAAATTGGTAGCTATTACCGCATCAAACTCTTCAGGTTTCATTCTCATCATTAGATTATCTTTTGTAATACCGGCATTGTTTACCAGTATATCACAGCACCGTCCTCTGAAATGATATTTTCAATCATCTGCTTGGTACTCTCATAATCCGATATATCACATTGGCAGATTTTTGCCCTTCCGCCATTATCCTCTATCTCTTTTGCAACACTTTTTGCAGCCTCACTTGATGCCGCATAATTTACATATACCAGTGCTCCGTCAGCTGCCAGTTTCTTTGCTATAGCGGCTCCGATGCCTCTGCCTGCACCTGTTACCAAAGCTGTTTTGCCATCTAATCTTTTCATTTTGCCTCCAAAATCTGACTACAAACACTTGCCACATCCGCATACTCTTCGATATTGAACATTTTTACCTGTGCATCAATTTTCTTTACAAAACCTGCCATTGTCTTTCCCGGGCCGATTTCTACAAAGGTATCAACTCCCCATTCAATCATTTTTCTTATGCTCTGTTCCAAATGTACACTTCCGGATACCTGATCTATCAAATTCTTCTTGATATCATTCTTGTCTGTAACAATTTTTGCATTGATATTTGCTACATAAGGTATCTGAATATCTCTTATTTCGACGCCATCAAGTACTTTTGAAAGTTTTTCTCCGGCTTCCTTCATAAGTCCTGAGTGAAAAGCACCGCTTACCTTTAAAGGCAGCACTCTTTTTGCTCCGGCTTCTTCTCAATTTTTCGCCTGCAAGAGCAACCGCTTCCTCAGTTCCTGATATTACAGTCTGTCCCGGGCAATTATAATTTGCCACCCAACATCCGTCTATCTCATCCACTACAGACTTGATAGTCTCGTTGTCAAGTAGAGTACGGCACTCATTGCGCCACCCTTTATCTCAGACATATACTGACCTCTTTTTATCCACCACCGAAATGGCATCCTCAGCACTTATAGCACCGCTTAAATACAGTGCTTCATATTCTCCAAGGCTTAAACCTGCACATATATCAGCCTTAAGTCCCGTTTTTTCTACAGCCTTTAACATGGCAATACCTGTTGCCACCATGGCTATCTGTGTATATCTTGTATTGTTTAATTCATCATTTTCTTTGAAAATCAGATCACATGCATCTATCCCCGTGACTGTTTTGACACTGTCAAAAACTGCCCTTGAATCCGCATCATTTTCATAAAAACTCTTGCCCATATTTTGTTTTTGAGCTCCCTGTCCCGGGAATAAAAATGCTATCTTCATAATTTATACTAAGCTCCCTGCATTCTTTAAAAGATTAGTTGCCTCACTTATTATCTCGTCAATGATTTCTTTTGCACTTTGCTTTTTGTTTATAAGTCCTGCTATCTGACCTGCCATAACGGTTCCGTTTACAACATCACCATCCATAACAGCCTTTCTGAGTGTACCGAGAGTCAAATACTCAAGTTCCTCAAAGCTCTTACCCTCAGCCTCAAGCTTCGTGTATTCTCTGGTCATGGCATTTCTTAAGCTTCTTACCGGATGTCCGTGACTTCTTCCTGTTACAGCAGAATCGATATCCTTTGCGGCGATTACTCTGTCTTTGTAGTTTTCATGTACAATAGACTCATTTGCAACCACAAATCTTGTGCCTATCTGTACAGCCTTTGCTCCAAGCATAAGTGCCGCAGCCAAACCTCTTCCGTCTGCAATACCGCCTGCCGCAATAACAGGAATATCCACTGCATTTACCACCTGTGGAACCAAGGTCATGGTAGTGGCTTCACCTATATGTCCGCCACTCTCGGTACCTTCCGCCACAACGGCGTCAGCTCCGCATCTTTCCATTCTTCTTGCAAGTGCAACACTCGCAACTACAGGAATTACCACTATTCCGGCTTCCTTCCACATCTGCATATACTTTTCAGGTGAACCTGCGCCTGTAGTGACTACCTTTATACCTTCTTCCACAACTACCTTGGCAATTTCTTCTGCATGAGGTGACATAAGCATTACATTCACTCCAAAAGGCTTATCTGTAAGCTTTCTTGCCTCTCTTATTTCATTTCTTACAACTTCTGCCGGTGCATTTGCCCCGCCAATAAGTCCAAGTCCGCCTGCCGCACTTACCGCTGCAGCCAAATGATGCTCGGCAACCCATGCCATACCGCCTTGAATTATCGGATATTCTATACCTAATAGTTTTGTTATTTCTGTTTGCATTAATTTCCTCTGCCTTTTTAAGAAAACGCCCTAAGGCGTTTTTTATTTTTATAAATTATCTACGCCCTTGTCCTTAAGGTAATTCACTACATCACCTACAGTTAAAAGCTTCTCTAAATCCTCTGAAGGTATTTCAACACCGTAGTTATCCTCAAGTGCCATTACCATCTCAAAAAGGTCAAGTGAGTCTGCATTCAAATCTTCCTTGAAGCTTGACTCCAATGTGATCTCTGCGCATCGATATTTAACTGCTCTGCAATAATTGATTTCATTTTCTCTGACATAATTTTTTCTCCATTCTTTAAATGCTAATTTTATTTATATTTAAGTTGTAAAATAATTACAATCTTAATACACAAGTTCTCCCAGGTTAGTCCTGCTCCGAATCCACATAGCAAAATCAGATCACCCTTCTTTTGCCATGCCCTTTTTAATCACCTCATCAAGTAACAGCGGTACACTTCCTGCCGAAGTATTTCCGGTGTTTTCAAGATTATGAGGTAACTTTTCAAGAGGTATATCAAGCTTTTTTGATACAGCCTCAAGTATTCTCAAATTTGCCTGATGTAAAAGGTATAAATCCACATCATCCTTATGTACTCCTGCCTTTTTTATAGCATTTTCAATGCTTTGAGGCACTGTTCTGACAGTAAACTTAAAAACCTCTTGCCCATCCATTTTTATATATCTGTCATCACCGTAGGAGTTATCATACAGTGCAAATCCTTTACTTCCGTCAGCTCCGATATCAAAGCTTAAAAATCCCTCTTCGATATCCGCTTTTTTCAGTACTGCCGCTCCCACACCGTCACCGAAAAGTACACAGGTGGTTCTGTCAGTCCAATCCATCTCTCTTGAAAGTACATCACCGCCTACTACAAGAGCATACTCAATGTCTAATGTATTCATCATAGAATATGCAATACTCAGTGCATATATAAATCCTGAACATGCCGAGCTTACATCCATACAGGCACAGTCCTTTGCACCGAGCAGAGGTTGTAACTCACATGCGGTATTTGGAAGTCTTTTATCCTGAGTGGAAGTACCCACTATGATAAGTCCCAAATCCTTACCTTCAATGTTTGCAGATTCTAATGCTTCTTTACCGGCCTCAAAAGCCAGACTTACCAGATTCTCATTTTCGCCTATGATATGCCTTTTTTTGATTCCGGTTCTTTGGCTGATCCACTCATCACTTGTATCTACGATCTTACTTAAATCATCATTTGTTAAAATCTTAGACGGAAGCTTTGAGCCGGTTCCTGCAAGTGCTATCTTCATCTTTCATAAGTCCTTTCATAAGACTTTCATCAAAACATAAAAATACTTTGAATATCAAAGCAAATAGTTTGATACTCAAAGTATTTTAATTTTGACGCCGGATTTTGTCAAGTGATTTATTTATTCAGTTCCGTATGCAATTAATGTATCTTTTTCTTACTCCCAAAGATAATGTATAGTATAACACAGTGGCATCAAATTTTGCTTCGACTCTTTGCAGTTCATCACCTTCTATATTTTTAAAACCCCAAGTAACTGTCCTTTTTACAGTATCCCCCGTGTAAAAAAGGATACCAAAAACCGTCATCGCATGATTCCACATACTCTGCGCTTATAATTTCTCTTTGATTTTTATTCACACTGATATCATAACCCTCTTTTTATTATTCCAAGTATTTCCATCAGCTTATATAGGTCTTCTCTTTCAGCCAGTACATCCGCTTCACTCCATGTACCATGCTCTCCTCTTTCATATAACATGGCAGGAATATTTTTCTTTGTAGCATAGCTGTACAGACCATTATTCGCATATGATCCTACTCTAAAATTTACACTCATCCTTGATGCAATATCTCTTACATAATTTTTCATTTCTTCACCTGAGCCGTAGGGAAAGAAAATAGAGGTATCAGCATCTCATTCATATCTCCCCCATGTAGATCCACTATAAAATCCGCTATCGGGTACAAGTATTTTTCAATATTAAAAAGCAGTTTTTTTGTGCTTGTTCCGTTTTTTCATCATCCCGGAAATTCTCTGTTTAAATTTTTGTAATCTGATGTAGATATCTGTTTCACTCCGGCATAAAAACCTTCAGGATTTAAAACGGGACAAATAATAATATTTCCATATAATTTTTCAGGATCAATTTCTTTTTATAAGTCTTAAGGATGTCTCTATTCCAACATACTCTCCACCATGCACTCCGCAGTTATCACCAATGTTTTTCCCCGATTTCCGCCACAAAAAAAGCAACTCCGCTTATATTTTCGAGCTCGAATTTTTCTTTTCTCCGGTTTTTTATCAGAATATTTCCTATTTTCACAATTTTTACCTTTCTGAACACAAATAAATATTTATGCTTATATTAACATAGTTAGTTATAACTAACCATAAATTTTTTTCTTTATTTAATTATCTTTAATAAAGCACAAATACAACACCAAATTTTTTTCACCTATTTTTATTATTTTTATGAAAGTAGTTTCTATGTATTATTAAAAACTTGAAAAACTTATTATCAAGTAGTATGTTTATTATGTATTAATTAATCATAGAAAGAAAGAGAGGAATTTTTCTATGGCAACATTTATGATCGGACTTGTGATTCTTATCGTAGGTGGATTCTTGATGGGACGTCTTTTGCGACCATGTTTTCCAACCTGATGATAGAAACACCGGCCTATTCAAGACAGGATGGTGTAGACTATGTGCCTATGCCTACATGGAAAAATGCATTGATCAACTTGCTCAACATCGCAGGAACAGGACCGATTCTCGGACCTATTCAGGGTATCCTTTTCGGACCTATAGCACTTCTTACAATACCTATAGGTAATGTAATCGGCGGTGCAGTTCATGATTATTTTGCAGGTATGATTTGCACCAGAGACGGCGGTGCTCAGATGCCGGAGATGGTTCGCAAATATACAAGTAAAACCGTATTCTGGATTTATGATGTGTTTGTATGTCTCTTGCTTTTACTTGTAGGTACGGTATTTATTTATACCCCGGGTGATATAGCCGCAACTCAGGTATTCGGTTTCAGCGGTGCTCCTACAGAAGTTTCAACATGGGTCATCTACGCTGTGATTTTTGCTTATTACCTTGTTGCAACAGTATTCCCTATAGATAAGATTATCGGTCGTGTATATCCTATCTTCGGTGCAATTTTGGTATTCTCTGCAGTCGGAGTTTTTGCTGCAATGGTTATCTTCCATTATCCGCTTGTAGATGTTTGGGGAGTTGGGCAACACAGTCATTTGACTATGCGGCATATTTTAAAGCAGGACATTTTATTCCGATTTTCTTCGTTACTGTAGCCTGCGGTATCCTTTCAGGATTCCACTCATCACAGACAGCTCTTGTAGCTCGTACAATTAAGAGCGAAAAAGAAGGTCGTATGACTTTCTACAATATGATGGTTGTTGAAGGATTTATCGCTATGGTATGGGCTGCCGGTACAATGGCACTTATCCAGTTTACAGCTGAGCACGGCGGTATCACAATGCAGCTTAGTGACAAGGGTGTATGGCAGTATATGATTCAAAAAGGAGGCGAGCTTGTCGCTATTTCTCCTACCAGTGTTGTCGGTGTAGTATGTAGATATGCACTTGGACCTATCGGAGGTGCCGTAGCACTTATCGGTATTATTATCCTTCCTATAACATCAGGAGATACAGCACTTCGTGCACTTAGACTTACTATTGCGGATACTTTCCATATCAAGCAGGATAACAATGCAAGAAGACTCAGTCTTGCCGTTCCTATTTTCGTTATAGTAGGTGCAATCCTTGTTTGGGCAAAAATCGATCCTAAGGGATTCAACATACTTTGGAGATATTTTTGCATGGTCCAACCAGACAATGGCACTCTTCCCGCTTGCAGCAGCAACTATTTTATCTTATAATAAATAAGCGAGGCAAATGGGCATGGATGACTTTAGTACCGGTGTCTTCTACACATTCATTTGTGCATGCTATATCTTGAATGCAAAGCTCGGCTTTTGGTTTAAGCTGGAATATTGCTTATATAGGCGGTGCTGTAATTTCCGCTTTATATGCAGTTCTTACTATCCGGAGAGGTAAAAAGGGTGGCTTCACACTGCAGATCCTGTAAAGTAAATAAAATTATTGCTCCTCCCAAGACAGTTGTAATATAATACTGTCTTGGGAGTTTTTATTTTTATTAGATAGAGGAAATATGGAAATTTTTAGAATTTTTTAAAACAGGAAAATGTATCAGATAAAAATCATTTCAGAGATAAGCTCATTTTAGAAGCTTCTATAAGCTTGAAGACGGCGATGAAAAAGAATCCCCACTGATTCATATCTATATTATGGTAAGGAAATCTGGGAAGAGGCGGCTACAGCTATAATAGCAGGTGAAAATATCTTGCTTGACGGTCCTAAAGCTACGGAAAGAATGTATTGGCACAAAATCTTGCCATAGCATTTGCAAGACCCTGAGTGGGATATATCACTTTATATAAATACCGACGCCTCATCTCTTATAGGTTCTGACACGTTTGAAAACGGAGAAGTACGCCTTAGAAAAAGGGCCTATACTAAACTGTGCTATAAGAGGAGGTTTCGGAGTGCTTGATGAAATAAATATGGCAAAGAATGAATCTCTCGCCGTACTTCATGCGGTACTTGACTTCAGAAGAACTATTGACTTACCGGGATATGACAGAATAACTCTTCATGAAGCCACAAGATTTATAGGTACAATGAACTACGGCTATGCCGGCACCAGAGAGATGAATGAGGCACTCGCATCCAGGTTTATGGTACTGCATATGCCTGTTATATCGGCAGAAAACTTACAAAAAGCTTATAAAGGATAAATATCCTACGCTAAAACCTGAATATATCTCACAATTTGCCTCTCTTTTTGATGAAATAAGAAAAATGTGAGGGCGGTGAAATCTCTACAAGAAGCCTTGACCTTAGAGGTCTTATATCATGTATAGGAATGATGAAAAAGGACTTGAAGTGACTAAAGCCTTACAAATGGGACTGATAAATAAATGCTTTTGACGAATATGAAAGACAATTGGTGCTTGATATTGTAAGTGCCAGATTGCCGTCAAGCCTTTCAGGGGAGAATATTTTTTTCATGATCTTGACGGAGTTTGAAAAAAAGAGCAGCAAATATGGTATGGAATGCCGCGGAAATTATGATGTTTCAATAGGGTTTTCGTATGTACGACGATAATGCAAAAGCCGACCTTTATTGGAACACCATACTTGGCAGCAGCTATGCACATTTTGACTGGAAAAGGTTAAAGGAGTTTTACAATACCTTCCATGAAACAATAGGGCAGGGGACCTATGAAGCATTGTTTTGGATTGCACTTGAAAATTCAACATTTGAAAAGGAAAAAGATTCAAGACCAAGTCTTCCACTCCTTAGGGAAAGAGTACTGCAAACAAAAGCTTATAGAGTTTATGCCGAGTATTGCTGAAAGCAGAGAGGGATGGATACTTGAAGGACATTACAGAACATCTATGGGTGAGGACAGCGGGCTGCCCGATTTGGTAGACAGGAAGCTCTTAAGTGAGGTTGAAATCGGTGCTGATGTGGATACAGAAGGCTTTATTAGGACTCTGTCAAATACTCTTGCAAAGTATTTTACCTACCTTCCCGGTGTAAGTGCAAAGGGGCAAAAACACAGGTTTAAAATACCTATACCCAGACTTTTCCTTGGTAAAGAGGCCGGAGTCTCGGAGGAAATATCCGGTGCAAAAAAAGCTTGTTATAGGATATGTGGAAAAACAGGGGTGGTTCTGATACTACAGCTTTTGAGACAGACTCTGAAAAAAATTCAATCGTATAACGGAAGAGGGACTTCGCAAATATATCAGCAGTTATTTCGGCAAATCCATCTATGATGATAAGACTTCGGAGAAAATACAAAGAGAATGCTGTACCGGTAACCACGAAGGTACCAGAATATTTTTTACAAGAGGTGAAAGTGAAGACAAGGTAAGCGGGTTTGCCGCAAAGATGCGAAAAGAGATGCAAAGGCAGTATACTAAAAACAAAAGAATTTTTTTCTTTGACAATATAGGAAGTAATAATGCGTCCGTCTTGGAACTTACAAATCGTATCAAGAATGCTCTGCTGACTCAGCTTGAGCCCACTACAGTTTATTCAAAAATAGGTAAATTAAATCCAGCCCTTGTCTGGAAGGCTCTGTATCTTAACAATACTAAGATTTTTGAAAAACAGGTGGCGGAAGGTAGCGGCAATATAAGTGTCGATATTTTACTGGATGCCTCAGCTTCACAGATTCATCGTATGGACACAGTATCCACGCAGGGCTATATTATTTCAAAAGCACTTGATAACTGCCGCATTCCTGTCAGAGTATGGAGTTACTCATCTATGAGCGGCTACACTGTAATGAATCTTTACAGGGATTACAATGAGACATCAAAAAAATAATGAAATATTCAGATTCTTTACTACAGGTGCCAACAGAGACGGTCTTGCACTTAACGCTTTAATGGAACAGATGAAGAAAAACAATGCTTCTCACAGAGTTGTGATATGGCTTACAGATATAAAGCCGAATGATATGCTTGAGGTCAAGGGTAAATCCAGAAATTACAGCGGTGATATCGCTATAGATGATATGACAGAGCTTGTACATAAGGCAAAGCTTGAGAACATATATGTCCTCTGCGCCTTTACAGGCGATGACGCCGACCTGTCCAATGTTCAAAAATCTTTTGGAAGAAGTTTTGTAAAAGTAAAATCACTTGATAATTTTGCCTCCTTGGTAGGTAATATGATACAGGCGGAAATTAGGAGAATGTAAAAGCAGCAGTTTACCGAAAAAGGTAAACTGCTCTTTTTATAAACACTATACTTTTAACTCCTTTATTACCTCTTTGACTTTACTATAAGATATCTTACAATAAGTCCGACAGCAACAAAATATCCCACATATCCGACCACACTGACAACTGTTATCACAGAGTCCCAAAACAACTGCATATCCATAAAATTCCTCCTCATTCCCCCATACAAAACTTTTTACGAAGCTTTTTATTTAATTTCATTGTACATCTTAAAAATCAGTTGTCAATAGCTGTGTTTTTATTTTTTTAGGCTTTATGCTATCTATATGTGTTTTCAAACCGTCTATATGTAATGACAAATCGTCTTTATCCTTTTCTCCAAGTGAATCTAGTATAAAATCTATACCCTCTCTTCGTGCTAATTTTGATGCGGGTACAAAGTCACTATCACCTGATATCAATACAATTTGATCAACCTGTTTCTTATAGGCCAATGAAGCTATATCCAATCCAATTTTCATATCAACCCCCTTCTGATCAATAAGTATTGAAAAAGTCATTCTCCGTCAAATCCTCTATACGCTTCTTACCATTTAGAAGCATTTTAACAGTCTCTCTCTTTAAATTATAATGTGCTAATGAATCAGATAATGTTCCCATTCTTAGAGCAACTTTTTCTTTTCTTACTCAACTCCTCAAAAATTCGTTAGCCCAATTATATATATCTGTCTTTCCTAAATCTACTGTCCTCTTTAAAAAGTGGATGATACACTTTTTTTAGATGATGGAGGACAATCATAATAGAAAAATTCTATATAATTCATGTTCAAAAAAATCTTTTTATTCTTCTTCTCCCAAAGATGCCTTTTGCAATATGAATATAATTCCTCAGCTCTTTCTTTTGCAGTTATATCACCTGCAATGGAGAATGCACGCTTGCGATAATATCCACCATCTACCAGTATTGCTGTTTTTCATAATATTCCTCCCCATAAAGCAAAAAAATCTCTAGGCTCGGCTTACTCCTGATGTTGGAGAACTTACTGCTAGAGATTAGTATCAATATATATGTACACAAGATGTGTACACTGTTATAGTACTATAATAAATAAAAGTTGTCAAAACATTTTTTAATCCAATCTATTTCTAACCGACTTATACTAAGGCTAATTCTTCATCTTTATGCACTATCTCATCAGGTACTGCCCAACCGAGGGCTTTTTCTCTTTTCAATAATATCCGCAACTATTTTTTTCTCCCAGAGAGTCAGGGATTTGTATCTACAACCATAACAGATCCAAGTAATTCCTTAGTTCCCTCCTTCAAAAATTCTATTACATTCTTTGAACCATGAATTTGAGCTTCCACACAGTGATATGAATTGATTCCCATGAGTCTGAAGCCTAGGGCCGCATCTATTCCCTTTTCATTACTCCACTCAGGAGAAGAAAATGCAAAAGGCATTTCATAAAGCGGTTTACCGGCCTCACCTGCAACACCTGCAAAGATTCCGCTTGACTTGGTATTATCTATACACTCACCCACATGCCATACCGGTGGTAAATCTCCAAGGAATTCTTTTAAACTCTCCCCTGCATGCTCCTGTCCCGAAACATTGCAATATCCCATCTTCATAAGCGGGAATGAGGCACATCCGTTTGTAAGTATCAAGATATTGTTTCTAAGAAGTGCATTGGCTACATCAATAACACATTTCTCATACACAACCTTAGGATTGTTACATCCCTACTATATTTACAATACCGAGTATCTTACCTTCCTTTACCGCCTCGTATAAAGGTTTCATAGAACCGTAGTGTTTATGCACATACTCAGGTGAAAATCCGACTTCGGCATCCACCTCATATGGCGGAATATATACAGGTATACCCTGTCTGTCTTTGAAACTTTCTATACCTCTTAGTATTATTCTCTCAGCAAGCTCTCTCGTTTCTCCTATATTTGAGTGATGATGATCATACTCAAATCTTTCGGCACCCGGCAATCTTGCAGATTCACTGGTTGTAATAACCGTAGTTCTAAAACATTTTGCAACTTCCATTATTGACGGAAATACATCCTGTACATCGGCAATCCAAAGATCCAGTGCACCTGTACCAAGTACAAGCTCGGCTGACACCGCATTTGAAAGCGGAATAACTCCTGCATAACGATACATTGCTGAAAGTCCTGAGCAGCAGATACCGTAGAATCTTATTCCCTTTGCCCCGGCTTCTTTTGCAAGATTTATAAACTTCTCTTCCTGACCGACTCTTACAATCTCACTTACAAGGGTAGGCAGATGACCATGGACCGCAATATTTACATATCCTTTTTTTCAAAGCACCGATATTTACCTTTGATGTGACTCTGTCTCCTACTCCAAAAAGTCCATCTGTTGCTATTGATGTACTTACTACACCTGAGTATGTAAATGCGAGTCCGCAACGAAGAAACTGTTGCATAACACTTTTTCCAATCACCGTCTGTACCCACACCTGTTTTATGATAAGCTTCAAATACCTCATGGTATGCACTGATAGGTAGAATATCAAGTTCCTTCCACACCTTTTTTCTTTCATCCGAGCCGAGTGCCTCTATAATTTTATAGTCACCCGGTACTGTACGGCTCATATCTTCCAAAAAGCACATCTGCCAGTTCAGAAGCAATCTTTTTTTATACTTCTTCTCTCAGTCTTTATTCCAAATGCCTTTGCTGTATCCTTTATCTTTTTGCTGTCCTAGTATAGGTAAATCAAGTTTCCCTTCAGCCGCCCATTTTTAAAGACAAAAATAACTTCTCTACCGTGCATACCATGTTGAGCCACACCTGCAGCTGCAGAGCGAAGTAGATTTCTTGCAACTATAAGGTCTGCATCCGCACCACAGACTCCCTTGGGACTCTTAGCGGTAACCTTACATGGTCCCATATTACAAATCTTACAGCAAATTCCCGCCATACCGAAGCCACACTGTGGTTGTTGTTTGTCAAATCTGTCAAATGTAGTATCAAATCCCAGCTGATTCTGGCGCAAAATCATCTCTTTCACTGCCGGATCCGGAGTGTTTTCAAGTACTTCATCCTTTGATGGAAAAGTCTTTCTATACTCCGATACCGCATTCATATAATCTCTGACAAAGGCCTTATCATCCCCATCCTCTTCATGATCTGATTTTAATGTGATTGTCGGTATCCCATGTTCATCAAATCCAATCAGATTTCTGTGGCTGTGGATATGATCCACACCATGTTTATGATCATGATTGTGGTTATGTTCGTGATTATGATTATGTTCGTGACTGTGATTATGTTCTTTCTTTCCCATGAGCATCCCTTCCTACTTTACAACAAGAAACCTATAACCTATTTACCTATTAATTTAGTATGTTTTACAGTGATTCGATTATACTGAAAGTTTACTCTCATGTCAATATTTTTTTCTTAAAGATAAAAATTAGGTAATCTAGAACTGATGTCAATAAAAATGTTTGTTGCGAACCAATTCTTAACAACCCCAAACACATAATTTTTAAAAAGATATCTATCCTTTTTATGTTATATGCTATAATATGATTATACTTACAGTTAATTATTAGAATGATTTTTGAAATAAATCAATAGAAAGTTAACTTTAGTTTCTGTGAATTGAGTTTAACCAAAAACTATTATGTCTATACACTAAAAGTTGTGTAGATTTTTGAGCTTTTTCAGACTGTTATCTAATTATTCAGATAGAGTAAGAACAGAGGTCACCCAATTATGATGTATGTAGTTATCACGTATTATAAGATGTACATGTCACTTACATCTGTAATTGAGAATGTAATTTAATTTTTAGACGGAAAGATCTTAACATATAATATTGCGATTAATGAATTAATCGAAACGGCAAAAAAATCAGAATACTGAGTCTAACTATATGTTTTATAACAATAGCAGTGTATGTGATTGGAGGTTGGAGATATAAGGATAGTGGAGTAAGATAAAAATTTAATGTACATAATAAGGTAGAAGAAATACTAAAAACAGGAGAAAGAATGAAAATGGATATTTTGATGATTAACAAGATGATTACAGAACTTTTTGGAGTATGCAACTATATAATGTTGGATTATTTGTTGGTCAAGGGATAAAAATGGAAGACTTACCAAATGTTGTATTATCCCAAAAGTGGAGATTTGTAATAACAAGTCAGAAAAAGAGGGGATTTTGGAAAGTTTTTCTCATCTGACCAAAGGGATACAGATATTTACACAGAGTTAAAAGAAATTAAAAATATATCTTTTAGTAGTATAAATTTACCTGTTATACAATTACTTGGCTTTGAAGGAAAGAATGAACTAGATGATATGACGGCAGATATGAATGCTTTTTGATATCATGGGAAATATTGTAAATAAAACTAGATACAAGAAGTAAGTTAGTTGTTATAGGTTACAATCCTATAGAATGTAATGAATTGAAGTTTAATATCCCTAGATTGAGTCAAATAAAGGGGAGCAAAAAGTTTTTATATTCAATGATGGCATAAATAACGACTTTTACATGAAGGAACTTGTTCAAAATAGAAATGATTACTGGTGCGAATCATCGTTAAGTGATGCATTAAATTCAGTCGATTATACTGATAGTATTTTTAAGCGAAGTGGAAACAAGTTCGTCAAAAGCAGTTATTCTATAAAGGGAATAAAGCAGCTTATATCGAAAAATACAATACTATTAAAATGTCAAAACTTTGCTCAACTATTAACAGATGAAAATGTCAATGGGATAAAAGCCTATAGGGAAATCGAACAAAAGAAGATATTATGAACTTTTTGGATAATTCATCTGTATCTCCTCAATGGTACGAGATACTTTCCTGAACTGAATTATTATTTAAAACGACCTTTTGAAGAAACACTATTAAAACTAGTAGAACGCTCATTGGATGGCAAAGATTTAGAACATGATTCTGAAAATAAAAAGGTTACCAATTATTTTTGGAAGGTGACCCTGGAACCTCAAAAAAAGTATTGCGTTAGCAGCTATTGCATACAGAGTATTTTAAAAACATAAGAACCCCGTGGTTTTCATAAAAAAATGAAGAGATATCATTTAATAATGAATATGGACGTGAATTTGATTTACTAAATAAGTTGCTAAGCGAAGTAGAGAGAGTTCCTGGATCTGACGAAAGAATTTTAATAATATGGGATACGGCAGCTTATAGAAATGTTGAGGATATTGCAGGAAATTTAAGCAGGCTATTAGACAATCTTGGGAGACGTTTCGTTTTTAGTATGTACCGCTTATAGGGGATCTAGTAAAGAAGATGTTAATATTAATCCACATTATGAGAAAAAAATCTAATATAAAAAAAGTATGGAAGTTAGAGTTAAAGGATAATTTTTTTACCTATAAATGCTGACGAAAAAGATAATAATGGGAAATATGTTTATAGTAATGGTCGTGCTTTTGTTTGTTGCTACAAACAGAGACTTATCTGAGGAGGATAAAAAAATTTAGCTAAGAAAATTGACAAATATAGTGATTTGAGTAGAGAAGAAAAAGAAACTTTTGAATGAGAGGTTAAGTAAAGGAAAATGATATTTTTTTATGTACTATTTTTCTATTACAGGGATGAATTGAGGAACGACTGGCTGAAGGGTTAAACTTAGAACAGAGAATAGTTGGGTATTATGTAAAAATCAATTAAATATGATAACTCATCGTAAAAAGAAGAGAGATTGTTGAATCCGATGTATAAAGCTTTACTCAAAGCAGGAATTAAGTTGGGAGAAAGTAGAATTAATGCTATTGAACATAATGAACATAGAGGCAAACAGAGATTTTTGATTTAAACTCTTTTAATTCAGCTATTGCATTGTTTAGTAAATATAAATTGACATCTCCATATAAGCTTGCATTCTCAATGCTGTTTGTTAATTCAGATAGGACAGCTGATTCAATATATGGGGATCCACAGCTTTTTGATTTTATCATTACTTCGATACCATGGCTTTTTTATGGTACAGATTCTCATGACAAATTTATTTTTAGGTTTAGAAACTCAAGAGAGGCAGATATTTTTTTCTTAAAAACAATGGAATAGACGGTGCAAAGAAGATAAAAATTTTAGTAAATATGCTTGATTTATATGTTAATGAGTATCAGGAAGATGAAGATATAAAGTATGCTTTGATTAACTTAGCGAGAATGATGGGGCCTAATTCAGAGTATTACAATAATGAAATAGAGATAAGAGAGCATAATCAGATACTACAGCATTTAGATGATGTTATTAATAAACTTTCTGATATAAGAGAACTTTCAAATTCAGATGTTTTTGATAGTACTCTTGCTCAATTAGAAATTACATTTACAAGAGAATATTATGGTAAACTATGCAAAAACTACAAAGTAATAGTACGGATGAGCTTGGAAAAATAAGAGTAAAAAATTGAATGAGGCTTTAGAATTAGCTCAAACTTGTATAAACCGGCTACAAGATGCACAATCAATAGCTGATTCAATTCAAAAATATATTCAGGATCAAATTAATGTTTTTGCATATGAGATTGCATATTGTAAAATAGCTATAGAAAAAAATTGATGGAAAATAAGAAAGATTAATAATAATGATGTTATAACTCCAGAGTATTTTTCAGATATATCCATTTTTAGTAAGAGCTATTAATTCAAATCCCGTCAATGGCTTTTCATACAATGCCATGTTTAAATTATTTGAACATGAGTATTCGAAACTTAATAGTGATGAACAAAAAAACTTGCTATTTTGAGTGAAATTAGGGGCTATGTTGAAGAAGCCAGAACCTTGGATATAATTAATAGAGGAATGAATGGAAGAGATGAGATTCAAGAGAATATTGTAAAGATTGAAAGACTGGCATCCGAATATCCTGTAGACATTGATGTTGTAGAAAAAGGAGATAAGGATAATTCGTTTGTAAGAGTGTTTTAATGAATGTCTATCAAAAATAAAGCATATGCAATAGTATTTATATGTCAACAAGAACTAGATAAACATAAATTATTACATATAAATAGGTATGAAGAGGGAGAAATATATAATGATATTCTATCGGATAAGCAATTATACATATGCAGAAAGGTATTTGATTTTTTTATCTAAAGAAGAATATAAAACTTGTATAGAACATGATTCTTTTTGCTCTGTATCTAAAATTTAGAGTGGCTTTGGTTATTATTTAATAAGAGACCATTAAATATTGGAAATAAGGAGGCTCAACTTACATATATTGAAAAATGAAAACTGGAAAGTTATTTTTGAAATTTGTGAAGCATATATCAACTGTAAGGAGAGAACAAGAAACCAATTATGTATTTGATTTATGCATTATCAATAATTCAAACGGTGGGGGATTACTTAATGGCATATAAAACTATTGCCAGCATGGATAAAAAGGGTACAGCTTCTTTTGCATCTCAAGCAAGAATGAGGGTTCCATATATCATTTTGTAAAGAACCAGGAATATCTAAAAAGTATTCAGGTAGACTTTATAATTCAGATAATCAGACCTCGGGATATTTAGAAGTATCTGGAATTCCCTATGGACATGGGAAAAAAGAGGAGTAAGAGTTTTTGCTAATAACATTGGAGAAAGAATACTCCCTGGTAAGAATAGGCTGATTTCAGATTTAGAAATTGGAATCAGGGTATACCGGATTTTCAGCATATACTGAAAAACGGGAGAAAGAATAGGGGAATATGTAATGTCAAAACTTAAAAGCATCTCTTTTGAGAAAGACACTAAGAGAATTAATGATGAGATAAAACAAAAATATTGCAAGTCATTTATGGATGTTTTGTGGATATAAAGATTCTATCACTCCTGCTATAAATTTTAATTCAACATATATAAAAGGCCATATTGGATTTATATAATGTAATTATTGATTCAAGTTTAGTTACGCGATTATATGGACAAAGAGGTATAGCTCCTAAAAATAAGAAAAAAATAAGAAACAGTTTAATAAGCTAGAAAACATAATAAAAAAACTGTAAGTATGTTGCGTACTGTTGTAAGTCACACAGTTAGTGAAGAAAAATATTAGAGAAGAGATTAGCCTAGAATTTAAAAATTGGCAATTAGCACATTGTGGAAATGACAATCCAACGGAAGATGAAGATTTTGAAAAACTAATAATTGAATTATTGAATTTAGAAATTAAATGTTTTAATTTATTAGATAGCTTTTATGAAAGATACCATTAGCTTGAATAGTAATTCGAAAGATAAAATGATAGAAACATGGGAGGATGCTATTATTGAATACTATTTTTAAAAACAACAAATCAAAAATATGTTTACAAATAAATTGATTGAATGGTATAAAATGAAGGAACCAGATGCATCTTCTCAAATTAATAAAATTGGAATATATAGTGCTATTAGCGGATGGGTAATGAAAAATTTATTTTTAAAGAGGAGTATATAGAGCAATTGAATAAAAGCTAAAGCTAATGAGGCTGTAAAGCTTACAGATGATGAAGTGAATACAATTGATCAAGCTATAAATGACGCTCAATTAAGCATTGATGAAACAAAAATTGAAGTTGCAAAATTTTTAGGAAAATCTGACAGACTAGGGGACTTAACATATGGTGATTATATGAAGCATTTTTGAGTAAAAGAAATTTTTAGGAAAGAAAATGAGAGATTCAATTCCAAAAATAAAGAGTAAAAATTTAACACTTCTTCCACAGGATTTATTTGGCTATATAATAATGAATGAGTTTAATATGTAATCATTATTATATCAGAGTATTTATTTACCAGATTTGTGTTCATGTATAAGTTTTAAGCGTCGATAGATATGTCCTGGTAAAAAGAGGCTGCACATTAATAGCTTAGTGTGACAGCCTCAAAATTTTTACAATATTAATCTTCCTTAGCAAGCTCTGCTTTGATTTTTCTCTGTAAGTGCGGAACTATCTTATTTAAATCACCTACAATACCGTAATCTGCAACGCTGAAGATAGGTGCATTCTCATCCTTGTTTATAGCAATGATAATATCACTTTCTTCCATACCTGCCAAATGCTGTATAGCACCTGAAATACCTATTGCAAAATAAAGATGTGGACGAACTGTCTTACCTGTCTGTCCCACCTGAATATCCTTTGACATCCAACCTGCATCTACCACAGCTCTTGAACAACTTACAGTACCATGAAGCACATCTGCAAGATCCTTAAGTATCTTAAAGTTCTCAGCAGAACCTACACCTCTTCCTCCTGATACCAGAATTTTTGCTGCCATAATATCTTCTGTTGTCTTTGCATTCTTTACTATTTCAAGAATTTCAACATATTTATTATTTTCTTCAAGCTTAGCATCAAAGTCTATTACCTCCGCCTTCGCTCCTGCTACTCTTTCCTTCTTTTGCATAACTCCCGGACGAACTGTTGCCATCTGCGGTCTGTTCTCAGGACATGCAATAGTAGCTATGGTATTTCCACCAAATGCAGGTCTTGTCATAAGGAGCTGATTATGCTTTTGCTCTCTTCCTGCAATAGCAACCAATGGATAATCACCGATCTCAAGCTGTGTACAGTCTGCTGTAAGTCCTGTTCCGACTCTTGCTGAAACTCTAGGTCCCAAATCTCTACCGATTGCTGTAGCACCGATAATAAATATCTCAGGCTTAAATTCGTTTATAACTGCTGTAAGCGCCTGTGTATATGGCTCTGTACGATACTCTTTAAGTTTAGGATCATCTACAACTAGTATCTTATCAGCACCGTGCTCGGCGAGCTCTTCAACCAGTCCCTTTATATCAGATCCCAGTAATACTGCTGTCACCTCTGTATTAAGATCAGCAGCTAAATCCTTACCTTTTTCCTATAAGCTCAAGGGAAATACCGCTCAATTTGCCGTCTACCTGCTGGGCAAATGTAAACACTCCCCTGTATTCTTCTGTATTTTGTCTCATAAACGACTCCTTTTTAGATGATATGTGTTTCTTTTAACTTGCCTAAGATGTAATCCACAGATTCCGATACGCCAAGATTTACCTGCTCTCCCGCACCCTTTCTAACTTTATCGGATGCCTTTGCAATCTGTGTAGGTGAACCCTTAAGACCTATATTTGAATCGTCAACATCTATAAGGTCAGCTCTTGAAAGTACAGTTACTTCTTTCTCATAAGCATCAAAAATACCACCCGAGTCATATATCTTGGCTCATTAAGCTCTGATAAAGCTGTAATAAGTACAGGCATTTTTGCTTTTAAAACATGATATCTATCATCAAATTGACGCTCTACAACAACACTGTCGCCATCAATCTCTATCTTTTGTGCATAGCTGATAACCGGCAGATCCAGATGCTCTGAAATCTGAGGTCCAACCTGAGCTGTATCACCGTCAATAGCCTGACGTCCTGTAATAACCAAGTCATACTCCAATTTTCTAATTGCACCTGCTATTGTCTGTGATGTAGCCCATGTATCTGCTCCACCAAGCACTCTATCTGTTATAAGTACAGCCTTATCTGCTCCCATTGCCATAGCTTCTCTAAGCACTTCATCAGCTTTCGGAAGTCCCATAGTAACAACAGTAACTTCTGCACCATATTTGTCTTTAAGTCTAAGAGCCGCCTCAAGACCCGCCTTATCATCCGGGTTCATGATTGTAAGCATAGCTCCTCTGTTTAATGTGCCATCAGGGTTAAAAACAACACCGCCCTTAGTATCCGGCACTTGTTTAATACAAACAACTATCTTCATGACATCCTCCATTCGTAATAGCACAATTATTTAAGCAATGCGCCGGAAATTACCATTCTTTGTACTTCACTTGTACCCTCATATACTTCTGTAATCTTCGCATCACGCATCATTCTTTCAATCTCATATTCTCTTGTATATCCATATCCACCGTGAAGCTGTACTGCCTTTGTGGTAACTTCCATTGCTACTTCTGCAGCAAATAACTTAGCCATAGCAGCTTCCTCTGAATATGTCTTCTGTGTTGCCTTAGCCATAGCAGCTCTATATACAAGCATCTGTGCCGCCTTTACTTTGGTTGCCATATTTGCAAGCTCAAACTGAGTATTTTGGAATGCTCCGATAGATCTTCCAAACTGCTTTCTCTCTTTTACATAGTTGATAGTTCTCTCAAGTGCTCCCTCAGCAATACCAAGTGCCTGTGCGGCAATACCGATACGACCACCGTCAAGAGTGTGCATTGCAATACCGAATCCCTTACCTGCAGGTCCAAGCATATTCTCCTTTGGGACTCTGCAATCTGTAAATATAAGCTCATAAGTAGATGAACCTCTGATACCCATCTTCTTTTCCTTTGTTCCGAATCCAAATCCGGGTGTATCTTTCTCAACTATAAATGCGGAGAAAATCTTTTTTTGTCTGCCCTTTGCATCAACCTTTATTTCTGTACATGCGATTACAACATATATATCCGCTTCTTTACCGTTTGTAATAAAAATCTTTGAACCGTTAAGCACATACTCATCACCGTCAAGTACAGCTTTTGTAACCGCACCCTGCGCATCTGTACCTGCATTAGGCTCTGTAAGTGCAAAGGCTCCAAGCTTCTCACCCTTTGCCAAAGGAATAAGATATTTTTTCTTCTGCTCAGGTGTACCGTACATAGCAATAGGATCCGCACAAAGTGATGTATGAGCGGAAACAATAACACCTGTTGTCGCACATACTTTTGACAACTCTTCTACACACATTACATATGCAAGAGGATCAGCTCCCTGACCTCCGAACTCTTTTGCTACAGGAATACCAAGGAAACCGTATTTTTGCCATCTTAGTTACAGTTTCTCTTGGAAATACTTCTGTTTCATCTACCTCTACCGCAAGAGGTTTTACTTCCTTTTCGGCAAACTCCCTAAAGAGGGCTCTTGCCATCTCATGTTTCTTGTCTAAAGTAAAATCCATGAATTATACCTACTTGAATAAATCCAAGTGCAAACTTAAATAGTGAAAGTCTTTGTTTGCGTTATCCTTTCTTAGTTTTCTTTCACCTATATAGTAAATACAAACCCGCCTTTTTGTATCTATACCATATTAAACCCCCTTTCTACATTTGAACTGTAAAAGGGGATATATATTTTACTTATAAGAGAATATTCCTTCTCCGGTCTTCTTTCCAAGTTTACCTGCAGCTACAAGCTCTTTTTAATTTGGGAGCCGTAAATACTTGTCATCCCCTGTCTCATTGTGAATAACTTCCATAATAGCCAGACAAATATCAAGACCGATAAGGTCTGCTAAATGAAGAGGTCCCATAGGATGTGCACATCCGAGAATCATAGCTGTGTCTACACCTTCAGCATCCGCTGTACCTGCAGCCCACACATTGATTGCTTCATTAATCATTGGAACAAGGATACGGTTAACTACAAATCCCGGTGCTTCTTTAACCTGTACAGGAGTCTTTCCGATGTCTTCTGATATCTTTTTGATCTTTTCAACCAATTCTGCAGGTGTCTTTTCTCCACCGATTACTTCAACAAGTTTCATTCTGTCTGCAGGGTTGAAGAAATGCATACCTACTACAGGTCTGTCAAGTGCCTCACCGATTCTTGTGATAGAAAGTGATGAAGTATTTGAAGCAAAAATACAATCCTTAGGGAACTATATTCTGAAGTTCTTTAAAGATTTGCTGCTTAACTTCCATCTTCTCAAGGGCAACTTCAACTATTAAATCGCAGTCACTGCAAATATCATTAAGACCTACTTTGATCTTTGAAATAATTGCATCTCCCGCCTCCTTTGATATTTTTTCCTTCCCTACAAGGAAATTAATATTCTTTTGAATCCTTGCAAAACCGGCCTGTGCGTACTCTTCCTTAATATCGCAAAGTCTTACTTCATATCCATCTGTCATTGCAAAAAAGCCTGAGCAATACCTGAGCCCATTGTACCTGCACCAATAATACCAACTTTCATTTTATTATCCTTTCTGAATTAAAATTTATATTTTTAGACTTTATTATGATTTTTATATTAAACCGGCCTTTATGAATTAGTAAAATTCTTCTCTTTTCTCTTTTCAAGGAAAGCGCTCATACCCTCTATCTGATCATGTGTTTCAAAAACAACTTCCAAAGAGCTTTTTCTTCTATCACGATTGCATCATCCATCTTTGCATCAAGTCCGTCATTAATAGCTTTCTTACATGCACGAACAGCAATAGGAGCATTTTTGTGCTATGGCAGCCGCCATCTTCTTTGCTGCAGGCATAAGTTCCTCCCTGTGGGTATATAGCGTTAACCAGACCTATTCTAAACGCCTCATCGGCTTTTTATATTTCTTGCTGTATAAATCAACTGCTTTGCCATTCCCACACCGACTATTCTCGCAAGTCTTTGTGTTCCGCCAAATCCGGGTGTAATTCCAAGTCCTACCTCAGGCTGTCCGAACATAGCATTATCGGAACAAATACGAATATCACAGCTCATAGCAATTTCACATCCACCGCCAAGAGCAAATCCGTTTACGGCAGCTATAACAGGAATAGGGAAAGTCTCGATTTTTCTGAATACATCATTTCCCTTCTTTCCGAAAGCCTCACCCTCCGCCGGGCTTAACTTACTCATTTCACCTATATCGGCACCTGCTACAAAGGACTTATCTCCTTCTCCTGTCAAAATGACAGCTCTGATTGTATTAGTGTCAATACTGTCAAAGCAAGCATCAAGCTCAGCCAGTACTTCAGAGTTCAAAGCATTGAGCGCCTTCGGTCTGCTTATTGTAACAATACCTACAGCACCTTCTGTATCAAACCTTACAAAACCCATAAAACACCTCCTTGTCAATATTGCATGTCAGAAATCAATTTTGACATGTAGAACTATATGATAAAAATATAACATATATGTATCCGACAATCAATTAGTTTTTGACTAATCATTATATATATTTTTGCATAAGCATATTCCATTTTTTTAAAATATGTCCATGCTCAAAATATGTATTTTTATTTATATTGAGCAAAATTATTTTGCTGTTCTATTTATTATTTGTACAAGATTAAATACGCATTATGTGCAGTATTTTTGACATACCAATATTTTTATTTATTATAACACATTGTTTAATTAAGATATATAAAAAAATATATTATAATTTTTATGTTAATTTTTCAATAACAAAAGGGTGGATAATTGATATCACTTGTGATATTCTATATATGATACATATATCTGACAATACACGAAAAAAAGTTTACTCAATTGGTATTGTCCACTTTATATTTTATAGAATAAGTGAGGTGAAAAATATGAAAGAAGTAGTTATCGTCAGTGCTGCAAGAACAGCCATCGGTAGTTTCGGTGGTTCATTGGCAGGTGTAAGTGCAGTAGATCTTGGTATAACTGCAGCAAAGGGAGCCATTGAACGTGCAGGTATTGACGCATCTATTATCGACGAAGCCATCATAGGAAATGTCCTTGGTGCAGGGTCTCAGGGCAAAAATATTGCTCGTCAGGTAATACTCGGAGCAGGACTTCCAAATACGACTCCTGCATTTTCAATAAATAAGGTTTGCGGTTCAGGTCTTAGAACAATAGAACTTGCGGCGCAGATTATAAAGGCCGGCGATGCCGATATCGTCCTGGCAGGTGGTACAGAGAGTATGTCAAATGCCCCATTCCTTGTTAAAGGTGCAAGATTTGGAGTTAAGATGGGCAATCAGACATTGGTGGATGAAAATGATCACCGACGGTCTTTGGGATGCCTTCAACAACTATCATATGGGTGTGACAGCGGAAAACATCAGCTGAACAAAAGGGCATTACCAGAGAAGACCAGGATGTATTTTCTGTTGAGAGCCAAAGAAGAGCGCAGGTGGCTATAGAGACCGGAAGATTAAAAGATGAGATAGTTCCTGTACTCATTCCTCAAAGAAAAGGCGATCCTAAGGTATTTGATACAGATGAATATCCAAAGTTTAATACTACAATAGAAAATCTTGCAAAGCTTAAACCGGCGTTTAAAAAAGACGGTACTGTAACGGCAGGTAATGCTTCAGGTATCAATGACGGTGCAGCAATGTTTATTATCGCATCCAAGGAAAAAGCGCTTGAACTTAAGCTTCCTATTTTAGCTACTATAAAGGGATATGCTTCAGGCGGTGTAGATCCAAGCGTAATGGGACTTGGAGTAATTCCTGCATCAAGAAAAGCAATGGAAAAAGCAGGCATTACAGCTGACGATCTTGAACTTATAGAGGCAAACGAAGCTTTTGTAGCACAGGCAATTGCAGTATGCAATGAACTTGGATTTAAGAGAGAGATAACAAATGTGAACGGTGGAGCAATTGCACTCGGACATCCTATCGGAGCATCAGGTGCAAGAATACTTGTTACTTTACTGTTTGAAATGCAAAAAGAGATGTTAAATGTGGCCTCGCTTCACTATGTATAGGTGGTGGAATGGGCACAGCAATTGTTGTAGAAAGGGAGACAAAATGAAAATAGTTTCAATCAAAGATGCTATTGCAGGTATCAATGATGGCGCTACAATCATGGTAGGCGGATTTATAGCATGTGGTACACCTGAACCGCTCATTGATGCGTTAGTTGAAAAGGGTGTAAAAGACCTTACACTTATTTGTAATGATACAGCAACTCCTACCACAGGTATAGGAAAACTTATCGTAAACAATCAGGTAAAGAAAGTCATTGCAACACATATAGGCACAAATCCTATAACCGGACAGAAGATGCAAGACGGAAGTATGGAAGTTGAACTTTCACCTCAAGGAACTCTTGTAGAAAGAATCCGTTCAGGCGGCGCAGGACTTGGTGGTGTACTTACACCTACAGGTGTCGGCACAGAAGTTGCAGAGGGAAAACAGGTTCTCAATATTGACGGTAAGGATTATCTTTTAGAGAAGCCTTTAAGAGCCGACTTTGCCCTTATCGGTGCTACCATAGCTGATCAAAAGGGAAATCTCTTCTTCTCGGCTACAACCAAAAATTTTAACACAGTTATGGCTACTGCCGCTGATACTGTTATCGCATTTGCTGAACTTATAGTTCCTGTAGGCGGTATTCAACCTGAGAATGTTGCCGTACCTGCCATATTTGTAGATTATCTTGTAGGAGGTGAGTCATAATGTCAAAAGAAAAATTGCCAGACGTGTTGCAAGAGAATTGCATGACGGTGATGTAGTAAACTTAGGTATCGGACTTCCTACTATGGTTGCAGACTATGTTCCTGAGGGAATAGAGATTACACTTCAGTCAGAGAACGGAATTCTCGGTATGGGACCTGTGGCTTCTCCGGAGATGATCAATAAGCATTTGACCAATGCCGGCGGACAAAATGTTACTGTACTTCCGGGTGCCGCATATTTTGACAGTGCTTTCTCATTTGCAATTATTCGTGGCGGTCATGTGGATATGACTGTTTTAGGCGCTTTGCAGGTTGACGGTCATGGAAACCTTGCAAGCCATATAGTTCCGGGTAAGATGGTTCCCGGTATGGGCGGTGCTATGGACCTTGTTACAGGTTCAAAGAAGGTCGTTGTTGCTATGACACATACAGCAAAAGACGGTGCCCCAAAGATTTTAAATGATATCACACTCCCTGCTACCGCTATTCATGCAGTTGATGAAATCGTTACAGAATTAGCCGTTATCCAGGTTACAGATGAAGGTCTTGTTCTTACAGAAGTAGCTGAGGGTGTAAGTGTAGAGGATGTTATCGCAAAAACAGAAGCTCCTTTAAAGGTCGCAGATGATTTAAAGACATTCTAATACATTTTATTATATTTTGAATTCCCATGGCCGGGATGCCATATACTAAAAGAATAATTCTCTTTTAAGTCCGGCATTCCGGTCTTTTAATTTGAACAGTGCAAGTAATTACTATAAACTTTATATTGCTTTCTTACTTTTTCCATAATATTTTTTGTAAGATGCATATAATATGTTTTATGTATTTTCGTTGTTTTTAGCACTGGAAGACATAACCTAAACTTGATATAATAATGTTAATAATTAAACAATTTGCAAAAAGGAGGCAGATAAATGTTTAAGAAATTTACAAACGCTTGTGTAAATATTGTTCAGAAGTATTTGCCGGATGCATTTATTTTTTGTATTATACTTACCATCCTAGTATTTATCGTAGCAATGCCTGTTACAGGCATGAATCCTATTCAGGTAGCTAATTCCTGGGGTTCAAAAATTTGGGATCTTTTAGGTTTCTCTATGCAGATGGCTTTGGTACTGGTTCTCGGTACAGCGCTTGCTACCGCACCACTGGTTAAAAGAGCTATAAATGCTGCTGCAGGAGTTCCAAAGACACCTAGTTCAGCAATCGTTTTTATTACTGTAGTTTCAATGATTGCCTGCTGGCTTAACTGGGGCTTCGGCCTTGTAGTAGGTGCAATTCTTGCAAAGGAAATTGCCAGAAAAGTAAAGGGTGTTGACTACAGACTGCTTATCGCATCTGCATATTCAGGTTTCGTAGTATGGCATGCAGGATTCTCAGGTTCCATACCTCTTCAGCTTGCTTCATACAATGATAAGATAAATGAGCAGACCGCAGGAGCTATCACAGAATCTATTCCTACTTCACAGACAATATTTTCTGTTTGGAATATTATAATTGTAGTTGCAATAATTGTTGTGATTGCCTTTGTTAACGCAAAGATGCATCCTGCACCTGAAGATACAGTTACTGTAGATCCTAAGCTTTTAGCTGATCCTGAAGCAGTTGAAACAAAGGCGACAACACCGGCTGAAAAGCTTGAAAACAGCCCTGTATTATCTTTGATAACAGCAGTCCTTGCTATAGTATATTTAATTTACAATTTTGCAAGCACAGGAAACTTCAACCTTTCACTTAATATTGTAAATCTTATATTCCTTACACTTGGAATTATATTCCACGGAACACCTATCAGCTATGTAAGAGCTATTACAGATGCTGCAAAGAATGCCGGCGGTATTATATTACAGTTCCCATTCTATGCAGGTATCATGGGTATTATGACCGCTGCAGGTCCAAACGGACATTCACTTGCAGGTGCTATAAGTGATTTCTTCGTAAATATTTCAAATCAGACTACATTCCCATTATTTACATTCCTCTCAGCAGGTATTGTAAACTTCTTCGTACCTTCAGGTGGAGGACAGTGGGTTGTTCAGGCTCCTATCGTAATGCCTGCCGGAAACTCTCTTGGTGTTTCTCCTGCAGTATCAGCTATGGCTATTGCATGGGGTGATGCATGGACAAATATGCTTCAGCCGTTCTGGGCTCTTCCGGCTCTTGGTATAGCAGGTCTTGGTGCAAGAGATATCATGGGATATTGCGCTATAGTTCTTATCATAACAGGAGTAATTATCGGATGCGGATTCCTATTCCTTGTCCCGTTCCTGGCATAAATATAAAAAAGTACCGGCTCACAACCGGTACTTTTTTCTTATCTTAAAATAATATATGCAGTATACGCTATATAGGCCGCTACCATTGCGAGACCTTCTTTTTTTGATATTTCACCATCATTCTTAGCCAATATATATACCATTAAACTTGCACATAGAAGGAAAAAGGTATCATATACCGCCACCACTTCTGCTGATATAGGATTTAATACTGATGAGAATGCCAGAATAAACATTATATTGAATATATTTGAGCCTACAACATTTCCAAGGGCAAGTGCATTCTCTCCCTTACTCGAAGCTACTATGCTTGTAACAAGTTCAGGCAGAGATGTTCCTATAGCAACTATAGTAAGACCTACAAGTGTCTCACTCATTCCAAACATTATAGCTATCTCGGAAGCCGACTCAACTACCTTGTCTCCTCCAAATACTACTAATGCAAGTCCACCCACTATATAAACAATAGCCAAAGGTATCGGTAGATTCTTTTTCTTCTCATCCTTATTTTCATTGCCACCCTTTAGCGCCGTTCTTACAGTATATATCATATATGCTATAAACAGCAGTAAAAAAACTGCTCCCGCTATCCTGTTTATTCCGCTAAAGAAGAACACAAATCCAAGCAACATTATTGTAATAACTATATTAACTATATAGTCAAATTTTAGAAGCGCCTTATCCACAGGCATGGCATGTATTATTCCGCAAATTCCCACCACAGCCAAAAGATTAAATATATTCGATCCGATTACATTATTCAGAGCTATTGCATTGCTGCCCTTTAATGCCGCATCAATACTTACGGCAGCCTCAGGTGCACTGGTTCCGAAAGCCACTATTGTAAGTCCTATTACAACAGAAGGCACATTCAATTTCCTTGCTACACCGGAAGCTCCTTCAACAAAGAAATTAGCTCCGCCAACAAGACATACAAAGCCTAAAATAAGCCATATATATACCATAAAAATCATTCCTTTACAAAACCAAAAAAACTAAACACACACATAATATCTATATATTCGTAAATTGTCAACAAAAGTATTAATAATAATATATATTTCATTCCTATGATATTTAAAGAGCTATTCTGTATTCCTTTAAAAAGTATTTAAGAAATTTATCAACACAAATATAGTATTATCTGCTATACTTAGTAAATGTATCGAATACTCTGTATGTCATCTACATCCCATATTTTATCTATCGTAGATTCCACACTACTCAGGGCATTCAATTTATCTAAGGAAGGTAGAAATGAAAAAGAGAAGTAGAAGAAGACGAAAGAATATCTTCGTCCCCATTGTAGTTTTAATTTTTTGTTGCGTATTCACAGCAATGGTTGCATATGGATGGCAGTCACGTAAAAACATGTAAAAAGTAGCTGATTCTTCAACCGGTGCAAATGAAACTGTAGAAGTAAACCCAAGCGAGACTTCTACCGACGGTCAGATCGAAGCCATATCGGAGGGTGAATCGGAGACAACTGCCGAAACCACTACCGCAGCACCGGAGACAACTCCATCACCTGATGAAAAGATAGTTTATCTTACATTTGATGACGGTCCTTGGACCGGTACACCAAGACTATTGGATATACTTGATCAATACGATGTTAAGGCATGTTTCTTTGTTACAGCACAGTATATGGAAAATGACGCACTTATTGATATGTTGAAGCAAATACATGATAGAGGTCATAATCTGGCAGTGCATAGTTTAACTCATAATTATAAGCAGATCTACGCTTCTGTAGATGCATTCATGGCGGATTTTGATGCCATGGACGATCTTATCTACAAAGCCAGCGGAGAGCACACAAAGCTCCTACGTTTCCCGGGCGGTAGCAATACAGGTTATAATAAAGCTATCAGACCGGAACTTTTACAAACCGTAAGAGACAGAGGTATAGTTTACTTTGACTGGAACTCTTTTGACGGTGACGTTGAAGGTAAGAAAGGGCAGGAACTTATCAATCAAACAATACAGCAGGTAAATGCAAACAAGCACTCTATATTGCTTATGCATGATATGCCGTCTACAGCATTTGTACATGATGCAATGCCTACAATCATTGAACAGTTAAAGGCAGACGGTTATAGATTTGAACTATTGGGAATCAATACCCCTCCAAAGCAGTTCGCAAAATAAATAATACTAATAGGTCTTAATCATCCACGATATTTTACTTCGGTAATGATTAAGACCTTTTTAATCACAGACCATGAAAATATAAAAAGAGAAAACCGAAATGATTTTTCTCTAATATCCCTTTTTGCAAATGTATTAACTATATTACCTCTTCTTAATGAAAAAGCCTCTGAGCTATATAAAGATTATAATATTGCTCATGTTACTCGCTGTAACTTTCTCTAACTATTCATTTACATTAACTTATTTGCTGTTTTTATTGTATTAAAAATTTTTTTACTACTGATTTTGGCTTGCCTGTCTTTCAGCTCTTCTTGCTAAGATCTCATCAATCTTTTTGCTGTGCTTCCCCGGCATCGCCCTCTACAATGTAAAGCTCCGGATATCTTACTCCATGTGCTCTGGCTTCCCTATCATTGTGCATGAAGATATCAATTGTTCTTCCTTGATATTTCCGCCTGTATCCTCAACCACATAGATAGTATCACTATTTCCGATACGGACTCTTGTACCCCTTGGGAGCACTGACCAGTCTGCCGCAATAGTTTTTCCTACAACCGGTACTGTACCTGCTTTTGTTACATTTGAAGGATCACAATCCAATGAGTAAGCATATGCTTTAAACTTACCTATAGATCTTCCTCTGGCTGCTTCTCTAAGAGCAGCTATCTCAGCATCCTCCTTCGCTACAAGTTCAGCTTCCTGCTGTTGTTTATATGATTCAAGCGTTGTTTCGTACTGATCCGCATTTAATCCAAACGCAGGACCTGTAACCTTATCTACTTCCGCCTGTGTAGCTGCATAAGCACTTCCTGCCATCAAAGCAGAAAAAAACAAATGCTACTAAAGTAATCTTTTTTTATTCTATTTATCATTTACTTCCTTTCTTGCAAAGAACGAATCTTTTTGTTCGTCGGGATACACTCATTATATTACATAAATGTTAAATGTCAATAAGAAAAATGTTGCATTCTCTTTGCGAAGCATTAAGGCAGCCCTTTAAGCCGTATTTTTTCAGTTTTTATGCATAAAAATCACGTCGAATTATATTTTTTTATATAATAACGTGATTTTTCTTATACTATCTATAAAACTTTGTTAAATATTTTTATGTAAGATTTGTAAATTTCTACACAAAATTACACTTTTACTCACCCTTTGAAGCAAGCTTAAAAAGCTCTGCAACCTTACTTATAGGAACCAAAAGTCCGCCTCCGGATGCAGCCATCCTATCGCCGTATACATAAGACGGTACAGCCTGAATCTCCAAAGTCTGCCAAACCTCAATATTTGAATCTTCCACTTTCTTTGCATTCCTATTCTCATTAAGCAAAGTAATAATATCTTCTCTCTTTGCTCCTGCAGCTTCACCTAAATCCGCCAAAAGCTCTATATCATCAATTCTTTGTTGATTCTCAAAATGTGCTTCATATACTAAATCATTGTACTTTTTGATATTCAATCCGTTTTCCGCCAGATAAAAACCTACCTGTGCGGCCAAATCGGAATGCACTCTTGCAGGTTCAGGTCTCGGATGAGCTTCACATGGGGACCATTCAATCTCGACAGTTTTATAATCCGGAAGAATATCTCCAAGTTCCTTTAAACCTTTATAACAAAACGGACAGGTATAATCATAAAAACTTTAATCTTCTTTTGACATAAACTTTTCCTTTCTACTAACAATCTGTACGATATTCATACTTTGTGATATTTATTATAACATATACATATTATTAAGGCTATATCTTTGATTTTCTCTTCAATACCATATATCCCGCATCCGCTACCGCCTTTGAAAGCTTCTCAATATCAGGCGGATTTTTTAAAAGCACTGTCGCCATATTATCTTCAAGGCTCACACTTGCCCCAAGTTCCGTCAAGAGCATTTAGCGCATTTTCTACATTTCTTACACAGTTATTGCAACTCATACCGTCAATGGCAAGCTTTTGCCTCATACGGATAATGTGACTTATCTCTGTCCTTTACTTTTACGGACTTAGTGGCTTCTTCATGCTCAGGGCAACAATCTCCGCCTTTTTTCAATTTCTTTATATAACTGATTGAGCCGAATACAACTATTGCTACCACAATTAATACTAAAATTATATTTACTATATTCATAAAAACCTCCCGGTTATATATTGCTAACTAGGAGTATATCACTTTATATTAATTCATACAATCTCTTTTGCCCAGTCATCTTCTATTGGTTCCATACTGTCAGCCATTCTTATCGCCTCTGCAATATAGATAAAAAGCTCTGCAAGCTCCGTTGCAAGGTACGCAGCTATAGAATTTTTATCACTCTCATCAAGTGCCTTTTTAAATATTCTGTATAAGAATATGCAGGCAAAAGGTGTTGCTTGCCATAGAGTAGACTGATGCTCTATATCCATAGCTATCTCTTCCCCTGCCATCTCTATTGCATCTTTATCACTCATATCATTTAAGATTTCAAAGTACTTAGGAAAGTCTGTAGCTCTTTTTATAAGTCGTAGTGAGTCTATGCCAAGGTATATCCTCAACTTTGACATTTTTCTATATACCGTAAGTTTTCTTTTGTCATTTCCACTCCTAAAAATTACCCCTCATTATTTTTTTATCAAATGAGGGGCAAATAAATTATTCTAATTTTTATATACTTCTTTGTTTCTTCATCTATATGATCAAGGTCCATGTAATGTTTGCTGTCAGGCTTCAATCCCTTTTTCTTTAAGAAATGCTCTGAAAGCCTGCTTATAGTCCTGTATATTATCGCCCAAGTAGGCACAGCTATTATCATACCCACAATACCGAAAAGTCCGCCAAAGAGCAGTATTGAAAACAATACCCAAAAGCTTGGAAGTCCTGTAGTCTGTCCCAGTATCTTAGGACCGATAATATTTCCATCCACCTGCTGCAATACCAAAATCCATACGGCAAACTGAAGTGCCGTAACAGGCGATATAAGAAGTAAAAGTATAATACTTGGAATTGCACCTATAAAAGGACCAAAGAAAGGTATGACATTGGTCACTCCCACTATTACACTTATAAGCAGAGCATATGGCATATGTATTATGGCCATAAAGAAATAGTTTATTATTCCTATTATAATAGAATCTATTATCTTACCTACAATAAACTTTTCAAACATATTCTTGATATATCTGGCCTCTGTTACTATCTCATTTCCTATCCTTACCCCTGCAACAGCATACACTATTTTCTTTGCCTGTGATGCCAGTGTAGTCTTCATATTTAAAAGGTACATCATTACCATCAATCCGATGATAATATTTACAACCACACCGAGAACATTGAGCACACCGCTTGAAAGATTCTTTATATAGGTATTAACATTAGGCAACACTGTTGTAGTAGCTATATCACTGAGTCTCTCACTGATATCCAGATAATTCCCTATTATAAGCCTTTCCAGGTTGGGATTTTTATTCAAAATATCCTTGAGCCAAGCTTCAAGGTTTTCAGCGCCCGAAGGTGCGTAGCTTATAACATTTGTAATACTGTTTACCAACTCCGGTATAATCATCATTATCAATGTAAATACTACCAAAATCAAAATAACAAGACAGGCTAAAGTTGCAACCATCTTTGCATACTTATCCGCTTTCTTCCACTTGGGAAATAATGATGATAGTATTTCACTGACCCATCTACCTATATTATCATATACCGGTGCCATCAAAAATGCCATTACAACACCATAGAGCACTGATGAAATGGTTGACAAAACCGTCTTTATGGCTGATGCAATGATCCCAAGCTTATTGAAAATCAGGGATATCACAAGAGCTATTATTATAACTGCAACAGCCGTTAACCCCCATCTAAAATATATGTCATTCTTATTTTCTTCCATTTAAACCTCTACAGCGACCTTATCATCTTTTATATCAATATTTGCTTCAAAAAAGACTTTAAGCGCCTCAAAAGCATATCCTACATCCTTTGCACCTGCAGTCTCATATGCTGAATGCATTGCCAATTGTGGCAATCCGATGTCCACAGCATTCATACTTACAACGGTATTTGAAAGATTTCCAAGAGTTGAACCACCTGCAATATCGCTTCTGTTTGCAAAAGTCTGATAAGGTATATTTTTCTTATCAAGAATCTTTTTCAGTATTGCTCTGCTGAATGCATCTGTTGTGTATTTTTGATTTGCACTTTCTTTAATTGCAATTCCTTGATTTAAAACAGGTCTGTTCTTTACATCAAACAGTTCAGGATGATTTGGGTGAAGGGCATGTGCATTGTCACAGCTGATAAGAATACTCTTTGCTATAGCCCTGTAATACTCTTCCTTTGATTTTCCAAGTGCAGTGTTTACTCTGTCAAGTGTACTTGAAAGGAATGTAGACATGGCACCCTGCTTTGTAACTGAGCCCACCTCTTCATTGTCAAATACCGCAAAGACATTTATATGGTTTTTATTTTCAGCCTCAACAAATCCTCTAAGTGATGTGTAAACACACTCCAGATCGTCAAGTCGTCCACTTGATATAAGCTCATTGTCAAATCCTATAACCGCAGACTTTTGTCTGTTTACCAGATATAGATCTTTTGCAAGTATATTCTCAGACTCTATACCAAGTTCCTTTGCAATCATATTGTCAAAATCGGCTTCTTTAAGATTGCCTGCACTGAATATCGGAAGCATATCAACTTGATTGTTGAAGGAAAATCCTTTATTTATCTCTCTGTTAAAATGTATGGGCACATTCGGAATAACAAGTAAATCTCTATCTATATGAAGAAGTTTTTGTCTCGATACCTTTATCGGTATTTACCATAACTCTTCCTGCCAGTGTCAGAGGTTTATCAAGCCATGTGGCATTTATCATGCCTCCATAACCTTCCACATTAAGCTTTTAAATAGCCGTTTGCTTCTATTACCGGCCTGTCCTTTAGCTTAAATGTAGGCGAATCGGAATGTGCGGCACTTATCTGAAAATGATAATCTCCCTCAGCTATATCAAAAGCTATAAGACTTGATGAATTCCTTTTTGTATAATACTTTCCTTTGCTTATATTCCATTTCTCATTTTCAGGCAAATAAGTAAAGCCTGATTTTTTGTAAAACTTTTTCACATTCATTTATTGCATGAAACATTGTCACTGATGAATCCAAAAAATCCATCAAATCTCTTAAAATATCCATACGGCCTCTTTCTAATAAATTAAACCTGTTCCTCTGCCAAAAGATTTTCTATAAATTCATACACTTCTTCTCTGCCCTGCTTGGTCTGTGATGAGAAAGGTATAAGCACGCCGTTCTTAGGTAATCCAAGTCCTTCTCTCACAATCTTAACACATTTAGCCACCTGACTTCTTTTTAACTTATCAAGCTTTGTAGCTATAATTACAGGCTGATATCCGTTATATACTATCCAGTCATACATTTGCTTATCATTTTTTACCCGGCTCATGCCTTATATCTATCAGCAAAAAAATATACATCTTATCTGCTTTGAAGTATGTAGGTACTTTTTCTATCATCTTACCCCATTTTTCCTTTGTGGCAAGATTTGCATTGGCATAACCATACCCGGGTAGATCAACAAAGTATAGATCATCATTTACTTTATAATAATTTATGGTCTGCGTCTTTCCGGGCTGACTTGATGTCCTTGCCAAAGATTTCCTGTTCATGAGAGAATTTATCAATGATGATTTACCCACATTTTGACTTACCGGCAAAGACTATTTCCGGATCTGTATTTTCAGGAAATGTACTGGTAATACCACATACCGTCTCCAGTTCTGCTTTTTTTATTATCATAAGTACCTCATTTATATTTTCTTATATTAACAAGTAAATTTACTCTATCAACGCCACCTTTAGGACTTCTTTTATATCCTTGACATATACGATATCTAATCCACCTGTAATTTCAGCTGACAATTCGGACACATCCACTTCATTTTCCTTTGGAACGCATACTGTCTTTACTCCCGCAAGCTTGGCAGCCAGAAGCTTTTCTTTTAAACCTCCTATAGTAAGCACCTTGCCCCTTAGGGTTATCTCTCCTGTCATAGCCACATCTGCCCTCACTCTTTTTTCCCGTGATGGCTGAAATGATTGCGGTGGTCATTGTCACTCCGGCACTTGGACCCGTCCTTTGGTACGGCACCCTCCGGTATATGCAAATGTATATCGTTCTTTTTCAAAGAATCCTTCTTCTATATCATATTCCTTTGCCATGCTTCTTACAAGACTCTTTGAAATTCCGGCACTCTCCTTCATTACATCGCCCATATTTCCCGTAAGTGTAAGTACTCCTTTTTCCGGGCATTATATTTACCTCAATGCTTAGAGTATCCCCCACCCACACTTGTCCATGCAAGTCCTGTAACCATTCCGACCTGTGGCTCTTTTTCAACCTCATCATGTCTTACCTTTTTCTTTTTCCGAGGTATTTACTAACGTTTTTCTCTGTGATTTTAAAAATCTTTTTCCTTCAAGTGATTCTCTGGCACATTTTTCTACAGATATCTCCAATCCTTCTTGAAAGGTTTCTGACACCGGCCTCTCTCGTATAGTTATGGATTATCTTCTTTATAGCCTTATCGCTGAAATGAATTCCCTTATCCTTCATACCGTTTGCTTCCACTTCCTTTGGAACAAGGTAACTCTTGGCAATATGATATTTTTCATTTTTCAGTATATGAGCTGATTTCAATTATATCCATTCTGTCAAGAAGCGGTCTCGGAATAGTATCCAGAGTATTTGCTGTGGCTATAAATAAAACCTTAGACAAATCAAGAGGTATTTCAAGATACCTGTCTCTAAATGTCTTATTTTGTTCTCCGTCAAGCACCTCCAAAAGCGCTGCAGAAACATCACCCTTATAATCTTTTGAGCTCTTATCTATCTCATCCAGCAAAAGCAGCGGATTTGCAACTTTGGCATGCTTTATAGCTTCGACAAGTCTTCCCGGCATAGCACCTACATAAGTTCTTCTATGTCCTCTGATTTCGCTTCATCTCCAACTCCACCAAGGCTTATTCTTACATACTTTCTTCCAAGTGCCTTTTGCAACACTCTTTGCAACTGAAGTCTTACCTGTTCCCGGTGGTCCTACAAGACAGAGTATAGGTGAATTTCCTGTAGGGTTTAATATCCTTACAGAGAGATATTCAAGTATTCTGTCCTTTACTTTTTCGAGCCCGTAATGGTCCTCATCCAAAATCTTTTTTGCATGTATTATGTCATTGAAATCTTCACTGCTTATACCCCAAAAGGCATTTCAAAAACAGTATCCAGATATGTTCTGATCACATTTCCCTCGGCACCGTTACTGCCCGCCGTATTCAGCCTGAAAATATCCTTTTTATCTTCTCTTTATATTCATCGGCAAGCGCCAAGTTTTTGAGTTTCTCTTCGTACTCATCGGAAACAGTCTCATAGCCGCTGTTTTTGCCATTTCATTTTGTATAACCTTCAAATGTTCTCTGAGAATATAGTCTCTTTGATTCTTTGAAATGTCCTTATCTACTTCCGATTTTATTTTTTCCGCAATTTCTTTTCTGTCTATAGCCTCACTCATAATCTCCATAAGTAGCATAGACTCTTCAACCGGTGTCTTTGCGGCATTTATGATCTTTTTCTTTTCATAATCAAGGTTTAAAGCAAGCCTTAATCTGTCTAAAAGCTCAGGAAGGTTATCAATGGCAAGCAATTCGTTTAAAATATGTTTTTTAAATCTCTCATTTACATCGCTATAGCCTCTCATAGTAAGCTGCAGGCTATTTAACATTCTGTCAAAGCCTTCTTCGGACTGTATGTACTCTTCTACTTCCGCCTCGTATTCATTCTCAGCATAATTATTTAGAGAAATAAGCTTACCTCGTCTTAGCGCTCTTACTACAACTTCTATTACACCGTTATCTTTATTTTTTACACTCTCAACCTTGGCAATTACACCATTAGTCTCAGTATATGCACTGTCTTTTCTCTCCTCTTCATTGTCAGCTTTGTATCTTAAAATAAAAAGTTCTTCATCATTTTCATAAGCATCCAGCTGAGGCTTTATGATATTGCTGTCTTCAGATGAAAACCCTATCACCTCTCCGGGAAAGATGACTTGATTCCTTATCAATATTGTTTTTAATTTATTCATTTATTCCCTAATATAATACCCCCGGCTGATATCCGAGGGTAAAATTAAATTTAAGCACTTTCGCTATTTTCGTCTGTTTCTTTTCTCTTTTTTGATCTTACAGATTTATCTCTGTAGACAATATCAGGTTCTCCGCCTTCTATTGTTTCTTTTGTGATAGTACAAATACCTATATTCGGATCTGAAGGTATCTCATACATCATCTCTGTCATTACACCCTCAAGTATTGATCTTAACCCTCTGGCACCAATCTTTCTCTCAAGCGCCAAATTAGCCACTTCTTCAACCGCAGATTGGTCAAACTCAAGCTTGACGTCATCAAGCTCAAAAAGTTTCTGATACTGCTTAGTAATAGCATTCTTAGGCTTTGTCATTATCTGTACAAGAGCATCCTTATCAAGCATATCAAGTGATACCGTCACAGGTACACGACCTATAAACTCAGGTATAAGACCGAACTTAGTCAAGTCTCCCGGAAGCACCATCTTGAAAAGCTCGTCTATAGACTTTGAGTTCTTTTCCACAACATCTGAATTAAATCCTATGCTGCCCTTTTGAAAGTCTGTTTTTCAACTATTTTTCTCAAGTCCGTCAAATGCACCACCGCATATGAAAAAGTATATTTGTGGTATCTATCTGGATAAGCTCCTGTTGCGGATGCTTTCTACCACCCTGTGGCGGTACCGAAGCCACGCTGCCTTCCAGTATCTTCAGTAAAAGCCTGCTGCACACCCTCACCTGATACATCTCTGGTGATTGATACATTTTCAGACTTCTTTGTTATCTTATCTATCTCATCTATATAGATTATTCCATATTCAGCTCTCTTGACATCACCGTCAGCTGCCTGAATAAGTTTAAGAAGAATATTTTCAACATCTTCTCCAACATATCCTGCCTCTGTAAGAGTTGTAGCATCCGCAATAGCAAACGGTACATTTAAAATCTTTGCAAGAGTCTGTGCCAAATATGTTTTACCTGAACCTGTAGGTCCAAGCATTAGAATATTACTCTTTTGTATTTCTACCTCTGAACTCTTCTTTGATTTAATTCTCTTATAATGATTGTATACCGCTACGGACAATACCTTCTTGGCATCCTCCTGACCGATAACATATTCATCAAGGAAATTTTTAATTTCCTTAGGCTTTAAAAGATTTATATCATTTGAAGTATCATAGTAATCTGACATCCCGTCAAGTTCCTCTTCAAGTATCTCTGAACATAATTCTATACATTCATCACAAATATATACTCCATTTGGACCTGAAAGAAGTCGTCTAACCTGATCAGATGTTTTTCCACAAAATGAGCAACATATTTTGTCCTTGTTGGCCATAATACCTCCTTAGTGGTGTTCTATAACCTTATCTATGATTCCATAAGAAAGGGCATCCTCGGCAGACATATAATTGTCTCTTTCAGTATCTCTTTCTATGACCTCAATTGGCTGATTTGTATTCTCCGCCAATATTTTTATTTAATTTCTGTTTTGTCTTTTAATATCTGTTCTGCAACTATCTTTATATCGCTGGCCTGTCCCTGTGCACCGCCTGAAGGCTGGTGAATCATTATCTCGGCATTTGGAAGAGCATATCTCTTGCCCTTTGTTCCGCCTGCCAAAAGGAAAGCACCCATGCTTGCAGCCATACCCATACATATGGTTGATACATCACATTTTACATATTGCATTGTATCATATATAGCCATACCTGCTACAACACTTCCGCCCGGGCTGTTTATATAAAGATTGATATCCTTTGTAGGATCTTCCGACTCAAGGAAAAGGATCTGTGCTACTACAAGACTTGCAGTAACATCATTTACCTCTTCTCCCAAGAAAATTATTCTATCCTTTAATAGTCTTGAGTAAATATCAAAGGCTCTCTCACCTCTGCTGGTAGACTCAATGACTGTAGGTACTAAACTCATAACTCTCCTATCTTTAAGGATTTTTAAAATCCTTTAATACTCCAATAAGCCAGCCTTATGGCTGACTTATTTTTAAAAATCAATTTATACTAATTTAGCATTTTCAACTAAAAAGTCAATAGCTTTTTTTGAACTGCGAGATCATCAGTCATCTGCTTTCTCTCATTCTCGCCAAAAGAATCCTTTAATCTTTTCTAAGTCCATCTTGTAAGAATCTGCTATCTTCTGAAGCTCTTCATCTATCTCAGCCTCACTTACAGTAATATTTTTCTGCCTTAGCTACTTCCTCAAGTACAAGTCTTGTCTTGATCTGCTTTAATGCCTGTGGCTTGAACTGATTGTATAAATCAGCCTTTGTCATACCTGTAATCTGAAGATACTGATCAAGTGTAATACCCTGGCTCTCCATTCTTCTGCCATAGTCTGCTACAAGCCCTTCAACCTGCGCCTCAACCATTGGCTCAGGAATATCCATAGTAGAAGTCTCAATCAACTTATCTACAACAGCATTCTCGTTCTCTGTAGCTGCCTTCTTAGCCTTAGCCTCTGCAAGCTGCTTCTTCAAATCTTCCTTATACTCAGCCATTGTATCAAACTCACTGATCTCGCTTGCAAAATCATCATCAAGCTCAGGAAGTTCTTTCTTCTTTATTTCCTTTACAGTACAAGCAAATACTGCCGCCTTTCCTGCAAGGTCCTTCATCTGATAGTTCTCAGGGAAAGTGATGTTTACATCAAAAGCCTCTCCAACATTATGTCCTATAATCTGATCCTCAAATCCCGGAATAAATGCACGGAACCGATAACAAGAGGATAATCCTCGCCCTTACCTCCGTCGAAAGGAACTCCGTCAATGCTTCCCTCGAAATCAAGTGAAATATTGTCTCCGCTTTCTACAGCTCTTCCCTCAACAGTAATAAGTCTTGCATTCTTCTCCTGCTCGCTCTTTAATGCACTTGCTATATCATCATCATTAACAACTTCGTCAGCCTTCTTTACTTCGATACCCTTGTACTCACCAAGAGTTACAGTCGGCTTAACTGCTACCAATGCCTCATATACGAAATCTTCGCCCTTTTTAGCATTCTTAATATCTATCTGTGGTCTTGAAACGATCTCAAGCTCACTGTCTCTTACTGCTGTTGGGTATGTTGCATCAAGCATAAAATCTATAGCATCAGGAATAAGATTGTCTGAACCATACATCTTCTCAAAAACTTCCTGAGTAACATGTCCCTTTCTAAATCCCGGAACATTGAATTTATTTTTATTTTTCTTAAAGGAATCAGCTATAGCCTTATCAAATTCTTTAGCTTCTACTGTGACTGTAAGCTTTTGCCATGTTTTTTCTAATTTTTGTACTTCTACGCTCATTAAAGTTTCTCCTTGTTTCATAAATGCCCAAAAGAGGCATATCTAATTAACCATTATAGCATAAAGATAAATCTCATACAACAGTGATTAAAAATTTTTTTCTTTAATCATTACAAAAAAATTATGTATACTGATTTTTGAACCGGAAAATCAACCAAAAACAGGCTTATACTTTTAGCCGGAAGATACTTTTTGAAACAGAATCAATTTTTAATATAAAGGAGCATTATGGAAAATATAGAAATAGAGCGAAAATTTCTTGTGCGAAATATCCCCTGATAATTTAGAAGACTATGAAAAAAATCGATATGACTCAAGGGTATCTAAATACCGATCCCGTAGTAAGGATACGAAAAAGAAAATGATGATTATGTACTTACATACAAGGGAAGCGGTCTGCTATCCCGCAGTGAATATAATCTCCCTCTTAATAAAGAGTCCTTTGAACATTTTACTAAAAATGTGATGGTATAATTATCTCAAAAAGCAGATATAAAATACCGCTAAAAAAATAATCTCATAGCGGAGCTTGACATATTCAAAGGCGATCTTGACAGTCTCAAACTCGTAGAGGTGGAGTTTGACTCGGTAAAAGAAGCCGATAATTTTATCCCGCCTGAATGGTTCGGAGCAGATGTTACAACAGACGGCAGATACCACAACTCATATATATCAAAGCACGGATTACTTAAGTGGAGATACTGAAAATGAAAAGAAGGCTTTATACACCTCCTAAAGCCTTCTTTTTACATTATCTTGCCGCCATATAGATATTGTACATATCATTATAGTCAAGTGATTTGAAACTTCCTATACTTCTTGATTTCTTATACGAACAATTTATTGCCAAGTCCTCACAGTCTTTTTCGCTTACCTCTCTGTTAAGAAGTTCGTGTAAACTTACAGGCATACCGACAGATTTGAAAAATTCTACGGTTCTTTCAATACCTATATCAGCAGCCTTTTTATCATCAGCCTCAACTACTCCATATACCTTTCTTGCAAAACTTGCAAATCTCTCTATGTTTTCTTCCTTTACATAGTTTGCCCATGAAGCCCAAATCGCACTAAGGGTTGCGCCATGTGTTGAATCATGAAGTGATGATATAGCCATTCCAAGCTGATGGCATGACCAGTCACCGTCTCTTGGAGTATCACCTTTTGACCCAAGACCCGTAAGCCCTATATGTGATACACTTCCGCACCACATAACCTCACTCATAGCTTCATAGTCTGTCGGATTTTTTACAGCCTTTACTCCAAACTTTATAATATCTCTAAAGAGTCCCTCAGCTATCTCATCAGTCAAATGATTTCCGAGAATAGTTGTAAAATATCTCTCAGATGTATGCATAAAGATATCTGCCGCACCTGCACCCTATTTGATACTTCGGTAAAGTATATGTAAGTTCCGGATCCATTATCGCAAACCTGCATCTGTTAAAGTCTGTGTTAATTCCTTTCTTTATACGGCTTCCGGTTACATCATCTGTAAGAACTGCTGAGTCACTGGTTTCAGAACCCGCGGCTGATATTGTAAGTATGGTACCGCTTGGTAAAGACTTCTCTACCTTTTTTCTTTGGAAGAAAAACTCTTCTATATCAGTATCGGGATTTGCCACACCTATTGCCACAAACTTTGCGGTATCTATTACACTTCCTCCACCCACAGCCAAAATAAAGTCGGCTCCGAATTCAAGGGCTTTTTTTAACCATTTCCTTTGCCTTACTTAAAAAGCGGATTTGGCACCACTCCTCCAAGTAGCAGCACCTCTATGCCCTCTGCCTGCAATCTTTCTTCTACCAAATCAAGCAGACCGCTTTTTCTTTGCACTGTTTCCACCGTAGATAACAGCCACCTTTTTTTGACCCGAAACCTTCAATAAGATTTCCCACTTCTTCCCTTGTTCCTTTACCAAAAACAATCCTTGTCGGTGAATAATAATTAAACTTTTGCATTTGCTACCTCACTTTTTCATTTATTTTATTTATTAAGTCCATATAGTCCTTGCAGTATTTTTCATAAAGGGGCTCCAAGATTTTCTTGAAATTTGCTCTCTCCTCGCTTGATAAAGTATTTATCTCTATCCCCTTATCAACAAGCTCTTTCTCATATATCTTTTCCTGTTTTGCCCAGATTTCTCTCTCATAAATGCTGCTCTCTATTGCAGCCTCCTTTATAATTGCTCTGTCTTTTTCCGAAAGTTTACTCCATGTGACATCAGAGCAAAGTTGCATTTCAGGAACTCTTGTGTGCTCATCCTTTGTGTAATATTTTGCATATTGATAGTGCATAGCTGATATATAAGACGGAATATTATTCTCCGCACCGTCTATCACAGCTCTTTCAAGAGAGCCGTAAACCAGACTGTACTCTTGAGCTACAGGCTCAGCGCCCAAAGCTCTTATCATATCTTTCATGAGATCTGATTGCTGTACTCTGATTTTTAATCCCGAAAGATCCGATATATCTTCTATCGGCCTCACATTATTATAAAAGTTTCTTGCACCTGCAGTATAAAATGACAGCGGCTCAATACCGGAACCGTCAAACTGTGCAAGGATCTCATCTCCTATCTCACTGTAAAGTACATTCCACATATGCTCCTCATCCCTATATAAATAAGGCATCTGTAAAACATTCAAAACTTCTATATCGTTTGAAAGCGGTGAAATAGATGCTCTGGCAAAATCAATTCCTCCAAACTTCAGCTGTTTTATAACACTGAGCTCATCTCCAAGTTTACCGTCATATACTACTTCTATTGCTATTCTTCCATTGCTCTTTTCCTCTACAAGTCTGGCAAACTCAAATGCTCCTAGAGTAGTAGGATAATCCTTTGGGTGATTTTCCGCATATGTAAAAACATACTCGGTAGTCGGCTTTTTTCTCACACATGAAATATTAATAATCATAACAGTAATGATTAAAAGCCATATCAGTTTTCTCTTCATCCTTTTATTTTTCCCAAAATATCATTAAATATTTTTTTGTAGTCTTTACCTACAATTCTCTTTGTCAAAATATATCCGTTTGTATTGTCGGTAAAAATTATAAGCATTCCCGAAATCTCTTTCCGGCTTTTAACTCCCTGCTCCAGTCAATATACTCATGCTTCTCCTCCACCTCTACGGTTATTCCTTTTTCACCAAGTTCAAGTATCAGTTCCTTCAGTGATTTTACATTCCCTCTTGCTCTGTTATACATCATAAATGGTTGAAATAGCACAAAGAAAAGTAGGGCAAATACAAGTATTGCTCTAAGAAAATTATTTATCTCATGCCATCTTGAACTTATAAGCGCAAGCATCGCAAATGTGAAAATAATATTTACAATTCCCGCAAGTGAAGAATATAGGAAAAAGAAAGACAGCTTAAATAACTCAAAAAGCTGTATTCTTGTATTTGAATTTATAATTCATAAGGCCTCCATGCTTTAGTGTTGTATGACTATTTTATATCAAAAAGTTTTGGGTTGACAAATAGCATTTTCCCACATAAAAAAAGGCGGGTTGAATTTCAACCCGCCTTTTGATGTCAAAAAGCCTGTTCAATTATTTTTTTATTACTTTCCGGCCTTATTCTG